>AUXO017421838.1_pt1 | contig 19665 bp, 18 predicted proteins | sample 768731 | NCBI WGS metagenome assembly AUXO01 (sample SAMN02715735, study PRJNA202380) | gut metagenome | biome: sheep rumen | host: Ovis aries | place: New Zealand: Palmerston North
CGTATGCGCCTGTTTTATCAGAAAAAACGTGATTATCTGATTCAAAATTTATTAGCAAGTCCTTTAAAAAAACACATCAGCATCCATGAAGAAGAGTCTGGTTTGCATTTTATTATGACCATAAAAAGTCGTTTATCTGAAGAAGAAATTTGCCAGCAGGCTCTCAAAAATGACTTGCAAATAACACCAATTTCTCACTACTATCATGGCGAAAATAAGCAGTTTGACAAGTGTTTTATCGTAAACTACGCCAATATCTCAAATCAAGACTTAGAAAAGATTATTAATATTTTATCCCAAATTATTCTCTAATTTTTTCACATTTTATATTTTTCCCAAACAATTTAAAAAATACTATTGACAAAGTTCGGTTTTTGCTTTAACATAGTATTCAAATCAAATAGCAAACCGAATGATGTCATTCAGGAGAAGAAAGCTTGCCTTTCGCCGAAGGAGTTACGCTCTCAGGTGTCATAGACAGGGACTGGGTGATGGACGGACTTCTGGAGAGACCTAGTAATAATTTATTACACTAGCGCTCTTTTGAGTCAGTATGTTTTTAAGGACTAAGTATTGTAATACTGACACAAAAGAACTAGATAGGCGCCGAAGGGGCAAGGCTGAACGCTAAGTTTAGCTCAAACTCTCAGGCAAAAGGACAGAAGATAAGAATCGATTAACAGGTAAGGTTGAATTATCTTTGTCAGTCTTCTTATCACTTTTCAGGAGTTATCGTAATGATAACTCCTTTTTCTATTCTAAATGGCATCGTGGGAGCTATATTTAGTAGGAGTTTTTTCGTATATGCTTAACTTTTTTACAATGTTAGATGATATTGTCTGGGGTGCCCCACTGCTTATTCTTTTAGTGGGAACTGGGATCTACTTAACAGTTCGTCTTGGTTTACTTCAGGTTTTAAAATTACCTAAGGCCTTCAAACTCATTTTCGCTGACGATAAAGGTCAAGGGGATATTTCAAGTTTTGCTGCTCTTGCAACTGCTCTTGCTGCCACTGTTGGTACAGGAAACATTGTTGGGGTTGCAACAGCTATCAAGGCCGGTGGACCTGGTGCACTTTTTTGGATGTGGATGGCTGCTTTCTTTGGAATGGCAACAAAATATTCTGAAGGGCTTCTTGCTATCAAATATCGTACGCGTGATGATAACGGCGAAGTTTCTGGTGGTCCAATGTATTATATCTTAAACGGTATGGGTAAACGTTGGAAACCACTTGCTGTCTTCTTTGCCATTGCAGGTATCCTTGTTGCCTACTTTGGTATTGGTACTTTCTCTCAAGTTAACTCAATTACTTCATCACTTGAAAATTCATTTGGCTTAGCGCCACAAATCGTTAGTATCGTTGTTGCTGTAGTAGTTGCTATTATTATCTTTGGTGGAATTAAATCAATCTCAAAAGTTGCTGAAAAAGTGGTTCCTTTCATGGCAATCATTTATATCCTAGCAACACTTGCTGTTATTTTCTGCAATGCAAACCAAATTCTACCAGCATTTGGTGAAATCTTCTCTGGTGCCTTTACTGGTACTGCTGCTGTCGGTGGTTTTGCCGGAGCTGTTGTTAAAGATGCTATCCAAAAAGGTATTGCACGTGGAGTCTTCTCAAATGAATCTGGTCTAGGTTCAGCACCAATTGCTGCTGCGGCCGCTAAAACAGAAGAACCTGTTGAACAAGGACTTATTTCAATGACTGGTACTTTCATTGATACTATTATCATCTGTACTTTGACTGGCCTTTCAATCATTGTTACTCAAAAATGGACAGTAGCTGGTCTTGAAGGGGCTCCATTGACTCAAGCAGCCTTTTCATCACTCTTTGGAACACCAGGTGCACTGGCTCTTACATTCTGTTTGGTCTTGTTTGCCTTTACAACTATTCTTGGTTGGTCTTACTATGGTGAACGTTGCTTTGAATTCCTTTTCGGAACAAAACACATCAAACTCTACCGAACTATTTTTGTCATCATGGTTGCCCTTGGTGGGTTCCTCAAATTGGAATTAATTTGGATTATTGCGGATATCGTTAACGGGTTAATGGCTCTTCCAAACCTTATCGCTTTACTTGCCCTCTCACCAGTTATTATTCGAGAAACAAAAAATTACTTTGCTCGCATGAAATAATAAAAAAACTAGGATTACTCCTAGTTTTTTATATCTAATGATTAGCTAGATAGTTTTCAATGACTTGAAAAACACCTGCTTTAGCATTTGATGGAGCTAAAAAATTAGCAGCCGTTTTTACACGTTCAGGCGCATTTTCCATAGCATAAGAGTATTTAGCTAATTGCAACATGGCAATATCGTTTTCCCCGTCACCAAAAGTCATTAGTTGATTAGCCGATACTTCACGTAATCTCATCAACTCTTTCAAGCCTAAAGCTTTATCTACTCCCGGTAAAACCACATCAATTGCACCAAAGCCACTCGCCATGGGAACCAAATCAGGAAATTCCTTTTTAAAGTCAGCGCTAACTTTCTCAAATACCGCCAAAGGCAATTGCATTGTGATTTTATTAATTGTTTCTTTTGGCAAATCAGACACGTCATCTAGTAAAATCACGTTTGGAAAACTTGCATTGTAATAATCTAGAGTTGCTTCATCTGCTAAATTCTGACAAGCATAAGCACCTTTAGTCATATAGGAATGCTCTGGGGATGAAATAACGATGTGATAATCGTCAAAATGATTTTGATAATAATCCAAAAAATGTTGAAGTTGCTGTGAACTTAAGTTTTTTAAATAAATCGTCTTATCTTTGACAACTAAATGACTGCCATTTCCTACAACATAAGCTAGCCGTTTAGCAAAATCCCCAAAAACGATTTTCATTCTTGAAATTTGATTTCCAGTTGCGACAACAAATAAAATACCACGTCTATCTAATTCATCTAGTAACTGTTCAAATCGGTTCGCATCAAATTTTCCCTCTTCATCCAAAAATGTTCCATCCATATCAACGGCTATTATCTTTATCATCACATCTTCCATTCTTATTTTAAAACTAAAGTGAACTAGTACAATGCTCCCACATGTTGCAGGAGCATTGTTTTTTATTTTTCAGCTTCTTTAATAGCTTTTTGGCCATTAGTAGCAAGAACTTCTTTATACCAATAGAAACTATCTTTTGGTGTGCGGTTAAGAGTACCATTCCCAGCATCATCCATATCAACGTAGATAAAGCCATAACGCTTGCGCATTTCACCAGTACCGGCTGAAACAATATCAATACATCCCCAAGTTGTGTAACCGATAAGGTCAACACCATTTTCAATAGCATTTGCCATGGCGTTGATATGAGCACGGTGATAACCAATTCGGTAATTATCATGAATAGAACCATCTTCTTCTACCGTGTCAAAAGCACCAAGACCATTTTCAACCACCATTAAAGGAATTTCATAACGGTCGTAAATTTTTTCAAGGTAATATTGAAGCCCCGTTGGATCGTGTGCCCAACCCCAATCTGAGTAAGTCAAATAAGGATTTTTAGCACCAGCTGAAAAGTTACCAGAAACCTGTTCACCACCAGTATGAGTAGTCACATTATTTGACATATAATATGAGAAAGTATACATATCAACCGTACCACGTTTCAAATCTTCAAGATCTTCTTCAGTGATATCAAGTTCAACATTATGCTCTTTCCAAAGACGTTTGGCATAAGTACCATATCTTCCTTTAGCTTGGACATCACCGCAATAATAAATGCCAGACTGCCACTTGTGCTCGTTTGCTAAGATATCTGCAGGATCACAAGTTCCAGGATAGAAAGTAATGCCACAAATCATATTTCCAATCATGAAATCAGGGTTAATGGCATGCCCAATTTGTACAGCCTTAGCTGATGCTACAAATTGATGGTGAAGAATTTGATAACCTTCTTGATAGTCAGCATCACTGGCTTTTGAACCAAACATATCAAGAAACATGGTTGTGTTATTAATTTCGTTGAAAGTTAGCCAATATTTAACCAAATCTTTATATTCATTGAAAATCACTTCACAGTAACGCACGTAAAAATCAATCAGTTTACGATTTTTCCATCCGCCATAATTTTCTTCCAAAGCAAGTGGTGTATCAAAATGCCAAATTGATACCAATGGTTCAATGTTATATTTACGGCATTCTTCAAAAACAGAACGGTAAAAATCTAGCCCAGCTTGATTAGGCTCTTTGTCATCACCATTTGGAAAAATTCGCGCCCAAGAGATTGACAAGCGGAAAACAGAGTAACCCATTTCGGCAAACAACTTAATATCCTCTTTGTAGCGGTGATAGAAATCAACGGCTACATGGTTTGGATAATGCTCTGTGTCAAGCACCGCATATTTGGCGCCTTCAGGAATTTTACCATTGTGTCCCATGGCTGGCGCTTTACCAGGCTTGCCATCTTTATCAATATAAGTCATGTAACGCGGTGCATCAACACTACCACCTGTTGTCACATCAGTCGCAACAAGTCCACGACCATCTTCATTATAAGCACCTTCGGCTTGGTTAGCAGCAATTGCCCCACCCCAAAGGAAATTTTTTGGAAATGCTTTTGTCATATCTTTTCCCTCTTTCAATTAAGTACAATAAGATTATATCGTTCTTTGAAAGCGCAATCTTCCATTATTGTCTTGGAAAGTGATACTATCCCATCATAGATAAGTTTGAATCACTTTTGCAATGACTCGATATCCTTCAACAGTCAAATGAAGTCCATCAATTGTCCAGTCATGTTTTAATTGCCCAGATTCATCACACAATAAATCATGTAAATCAAGCCATTTAACTTGCTGACTAGCCAATTGTTCTAATAGTTTATTAAGTTGTGAAATGCTTGCATTATTTCGCAGGCTTGGTGTGCGTACAAATTCAGGCGATTCATTCATCGGAAAAACAGACAATAAGAAAATCTGACTCTCAGGCAACTGCTGTTGAATTTTCTCAATAATTGTTTTGATAGTTTGATAAACTTCTTTTGGTCTTCGATTTTTCAAATCATTGACACCAATTAATAGAAAAACTTTGCTTGGTAGCAATTCAAGTACTTGAGAATCAAGGTGTTCCAATAGATGAAGACTATTAATCCCATGGACGCCACGATTATAAAGAGTTAAATCTGATGACAACAATTCATGAATGGGAAAATATTCCGTGATAGAATCCCCAGCAAAAACGATATTGGGGTTAGAAGCACTGCTATTTAAAGCATCAAATTTTTCCCACAATTGATTTTGCTGATCAATTAACACATAATTACGATATTCTTTGACATCTGCTCGGTGATATAATTCTTGAAAATCAGTCATTTTTTCTCCTTTGTGATTATTTTATCACAAATCAGAACCTTTCAAAAAATGGTTAGCTAAAACCTGTAAAACACCATTTTCTTGATTTGATGGTGCTTGGTAATGAGCAACATTTTTGATTTCCTGCGAAGCATTTGCCATGGCAAAAGAATATTTTGCCAATTTTAACATTTCGATGTCATTTCCACCGTCACCAAATACCATAAGGTTTTCTGGACCATATCCCCAATGATCTAATAAGAAATCAAGCCCAGTTCCTTTATGAACGTGTGAGGGAATAACATCAATACAACCAAAACCGCTAGAGGTCGCCGTTAATTGATAGTCTGCAAAAAGTGTATTGATTTCATCGCGAACTTGAAAAGTTAACTCGTCACGAACTAGTAAAGTCACTTTGAAATAATCGTCTTCAGGAATTGGATGAAGATTGTCAACATATTTTAAAACTGGAAGATAATAACTCAATAACTCCTTAATCTTTTTCGGCGTTGTCACTGGTAAATAAGATGATGTTTTTCCTGCTAGATTAATTACAGTATCAGGATATTTTTTCTCAATAAAATTTACCAATGCCGAAACAGCTTCTACCGTCTCAAATTCTTCCTGCAATGTCTTACCATTTTCAATAATATGTCCACCATTTTCAGCTACAAATGACATCTGGTGTTTGTGTCTTGGAAATTGTTTGATAATTTGGCGATATTGGTTACCGCTAGCAACAACAAATTTAATTCCTTCTTCCATAAAATGGTCAAAAAGTCGTTCAAATAAGACCTTATCATATGTCTTTGTATCTGTTAGAAATGTTCCGTCCATGTCGGTTGCAATTACTTTAACTGTCATAACACCCTCCTTGTCTCCCATTATACGCTAGCTTACTGAAAAATTCTTTAAGTATATTCAGAAAAAATGATACTATGATACGAAAAATATATTCTAGATTTTCATTTTCAAACAAAAAAGAACGGGATATACCCGCTCTTAATTCTATTAAGCTTCTACGCCTTCTTCTTTGAGAAGTTTCAAATCATACATTTTAAGGAATGGGAACCAAACAAAGAATGCTGCTACAGCACAAACAAGAGCTGTAATAACGGCACCGATGTTACCACCTGATCCGATGTAGGCACCAAGACCGATTGGTGTTGGCCATGGAGTTTGAATGATAGATACAGCGGCAAAACCAAGTTTGATTGACCAATATGCGATTGAAGCACTCACGATTGGTGCAAGGATGAATGGAAGGGCAAGAATTGGGTTGTATACAACTGGAAGACCAAAGATAAGTGGTTCATTGATATTGAAGATTGCAGGACCCATAGCTGCACGACCAAGCATTTTAAGTTGAGATGATTTAGCTGCTACTGCAAGCCATACACAGGCAAGAAGCATTGCACCAGAACCACCCATGATAACGTATGAGTTTGAGAATTCACCGGCGAAAGCAATGTGTGCGCCGTCAACGTTTTCTGCCATGTTTGACAAAAGGATTGGGTTAACAAGACCCATAACGATGTTAGCACCGTGGATACCAACAATCCACAAAGCGTGAACAAGAAGGTAAATAACCACAATACCAAGCCAAGAGTTTGCAATGTGACGAACGAAACCAAATGGAATAGCAACGACATTGTAAATGTCAGTACCAAGTGCGATGAACACACCATCGATAACAAGAACGACAATAGCTACGAAAGCACATGGAATCAAAGCTGAGAATGAGCGAGAAACCCCTGAAGGAACTGCTTCTGGCATTTTAACAACCCAGTGACGTTTGATACATACACGGTAAAGTTGAACAGCAAGGATAGCCATCAAGATAGCTGTAAACATACCTGAAGTTGACAAACGAGCCAAGCTGTTACCACCAACAGTCCAACCATTGATTGTAGCACCTTTAACGTTCAAATAGTCAAATGAACCATTTTTAACAAGCAACTCTGGAATTGTCAAGAAGAAAGCAAATACTGAAAGTAGAGCACCGTAAACTGGATCTACATCAAGTTCTTCTTCATCAGCGAAAATTTTAGTGTATTCATAACCAATAACAATGGCAAAGTATAGTGACAAGATACCCATTGTACAGTTGTAAGCTTGCAAGTAAAGTGGTGCAATCTTATCAACTGAGTTTGCCCAAATTGATGTTAAGGCAGGAATTGGAAAGGCTTGTGGGATAATGCTCAAGACAAGGAACATAGATCCGACGATAGTAAACGGAATACTGGCCATACCAGCGGCAACAATGGCACGAACAGGACGCCAAGCAGAAACTTTAGCCATCGGCCCCATTAAGTACTTTTCTAAAAATTCAAACATTTTCTTCTCCTCCTAAAAACTGTTGAATGTTTGTTGTTAACTAATTGATTGATGCCAAATATTTTTGAATGCGATAATATTGTTTATCTGAGTTACGGTTGATACGACCAATTTTAACTAACATCCATGATGAAATTATAATCCCAAGTAAAAGCATCACGATTAGGATAAGTTGAGTCGTACCATTCTCAGATAAGAATGGATAAAAATAGTGATATTGCTTAAATAAAGTGGCAATAATTAAAATGATATTTAAAGCAATGATCGTTTGGAAATAAAATTGCGTTTTAATCGCTGGTTTTTGTTCCCTTGAATACATTCGTGATTGTTCCCACATACAAATGGCACCAAAGACAGCCATAAGAACAGGAATAATAACTAGACTGATGTGACTGGCTGATAAGAACATCAAAATCCAGTACAGATTGATGAAAAAGAAGAAGGCGACGATGTAACGAATAAGGAAGTAACGTGTGTAGTACATGTTTTTTATCCCGTTTTCACGTCTAGTTGCGTCTAATTCTCTTTTCTCCTTTTCTGTTAAAGCAGCCATAGCTATCTCCTTTCTTGCCTAACTAACCGATTTTTTTGTATAACTCTAACATTTCAAGTCCAACTTCACGAAGAGTCATTGTTGTCATCAAGTGGTCTTGAGCGTGAACCATGATGATTTCAACATTAACTTCTTTACCACCTGCATATTCTTGTAACAAGTGTGTTTGTGATTGGTGGGCTTTTAGTAATTCGTCATTTGATTCTTTCAATTTTTCTTCTGCTAACGCATAGTTACCTTCGCGCATGGCATCAAATGCCTCGTGAACGATTGAACGTGCGTTACCGGAATTTAAGATAATCTCAAATGCTGCAACTTGCAATTCTTCTGAATTCATATAACTCCTACTTCCTTTTTAAATAGTTAAAAATATTTTTTTAAATTCATCAAATGATTGACAAGTTAACATACGTTCTTGAAGTTTTGGATTATCAACCAAATCTACAATGGCAGATGTCAACTCTGGTAAGCCATCATTATCATGAATTGACATTGACATTAAAAAGACGATTTTAATTGAAGGATATTGTTTATCCCATTTCACTCCGTTTTTAACAATTGCTACGGCAAAGTGATGTTTACTTCCTACGGCTTTCAGCGGATGAGGAACAGCGATGTTTTTCCCGAAAACAATTGAACTCATTGCTTCACGCTGTTTCATCATATCCAACAAGCGTTTTTCAAACTGCTCGTTTTCATTAACTGAAATGCTATTAGCCAAAATTTGAAGTACTTCTTCTTTTGACGCATCTGATAGAAGGAAAAAATAATCTTCTGAGAAGTAATCGTCAAACACATCGCTTACACTGAGTTCTGATTGACGATCTTCTATTTTTGCTAAAGAGGTGTTCAAGTGAGAAATTCCCTGTTTGATATCCTTCAGCTCATCATCATTTAAAAAGACTGAAACCGTGAAAACTGGAATATTGAAAATCAAGTTTGATAAGTCAATCGAAGATACAATAAAATCAATACCTTTTAACTTTTCATCATTGATTTCGTAATAACCAATCACATCCGTAATTGAAACTAAGTTCCCGAGCTCATTTTCAATTCGGCTCTTCAACATTTGAGCACTACCGTAACCAGTAGCACAGATAACAAGAACATTGTATTTACGTTGCTCCTTATATCTTTCCTTTGCTGCCATAAAGTGAAGAGCAATGTAGGCGATTTCATTTGGTGTTAAAGTGTAAGCGCTGAAGGTTGGCATATTCTTAACCACGTGCTCTGCTAACTCATACATGTCATTGTATTTTGCTCGAATCTCTGATGTTAATGGATTTTCCATCTCAACTCGACCTTGCAAACGAATAAACATCGTAGACAAGTGAGCTAGGAGTCCTTCAATCAATTGAAAATCATTCTTCACAGTTGGATTAACTTGGTCGATACTGTCAATTAATTCTTGTCGCATTTGTTCTTGCAATACTTCAGAAATATGACAAGCATTCCCGTGACCTTTTGAAACCAAGTGTAACGTAATGTAATCAATTTCTTCAATCGGGAAATGAATTCCTGTTGAACTTGAAACACGTTTTAGAATATTTTCTGCAATTTGACGCTCTGCCAAACCTCTCAGCACCAATTCATCTTCTGACACCTTACTGATTTGAAAACCTTCAGTAATACGTCTGATTGCTAAGGCAATATGGATGACCAAATTTTGAATCACAAAATCTGATAATTTAAGACCACCTTCCCGACATTCATCAAGGACAATGATTGTTAACTCTTCAAAAGAAATCTTTTGATTAAGCAATTCATTATCAACATATGAATGCATGGTGTTGATGAAACCAGAATCGATAAAGTAGTCCATGATGAATCGACGTTTATCACGTTCTTGCCCCATCACATAAACACCCTTATTGGCTTTGCTCTCAATTTTTAAATGATATGGTTTAAACTTTTCTCTAATCTTTTTAAAGTCACTAGATAATGTTGATCGACTAACAAATAACTCATCTGCTAAATCATCAAAATAAATTTCATTTTGCTCAAACAAAAGTTTGTTTAACAGAAAATTGTAGCGATCGTTAATATCTGTAATGTTTTGATAATTAAAATGGTTATCATTGATATGATTTTCTTCCAAGAAATCGGCATAAGCGTCATCATCTTTGATGTCTAGCTTATAACCATATCCTTGCTTTGAAATCAAATCAATTCCCGAATAGTTATCTAATTTTTCAACCAGTGTTTTATAGTAAGTTCTAATTGTTCTATCTGAACATCCTAAATGCGCTGCTAGTTCTTTACTAGTCACAAATTGTTCTTTATCTTTTGTAAGATATTGAATAATTTGTTTTTCTTTTTTATTTAACACAGAACAGGACACCTCCAAGTACCATTAGAACTATTATATCACATCAGGCATTAGATGTTTTCTTGAACCAAGGCCGCCATTTTTTCGATTCCCATTGGAATTGGAATGTAAGCTTGTGGTGGAATTTGAACGATTGGTTTGTTTGTTTTAGCAGCTGCATCTGCTAATTGTTTGAAGTTCATTTTTGTTTGTGGGCTAACAAGATACAAATCGTATTTATCAGCTTCGATACGTTTTTGTCCTTCTGGAACACCAACAGCATCCATTTCGATGTCTTCGCCTTTGTCTTGAAGGAATGTCATTGTTTTTTTAGCAATCATTGATGATGACATACCGCCTGCACAGATAATTAAAGCTTTCTTAGCCATAATGTGAATCTCCTTTGTTTTTTGTTTACACTGATATTATATGAAAACGCCATCATTATGTAAACGCATTCTTTTTCCTTTGCAATACGGAAAAATATACGACTAATACGGAAAAATTCCATTTAGGTACATTTTTTTCCGTAACCAAACTGCAATCACTACGGAAATTTGCTGTAAATCTTCAGTTTTTTAGAAAAAAAAGAGCCAGACTAGGGAAAACTAGTCTGACTATCTTAAAAGAATGCTGGAATAAATAATTTTGTATAATTCACAGAAACTTGATTTTCTTGTAAGCCTAACTCATCAGTAATTAGTTTTTTCAATTTTTCATCGTTCATTATAGAATAAACACGATAACTTTTTGAATCTTTGTGAAGCACTTGAATCGTATCAGCAATCTTTTGATTAGCTAAAATATCAGGAAGCTCATTAGGATTTGAAAAGGTGATGATATATGGACCACTCATTCGTTGACCTTGACTATCATAAACTTTTCGATATTTGCTAGTCAAAAAGTAAACAAGAGCAATGAGAACTAAAAATACGATAATAATAACCCATTTAATGCTCATATTCGTCATCTCCTAAACTACATCATACCAACTGCACCTGAGAGTTGTGCTGGGCGGATATAAACTTGTTCGTCTGACAAGTGATAATCTGCCATCAAAATCTTTTTCAATTCCACATCGTTGAGGTGTGATTGAACACTGCAAGTATCATCTGATGAACCAACAACTCTGATTTTTCCTTTTAGGCCAGCATTGCTTGCCAAATCAGGAAGTTTTGCACCATTTTTCATGACAACTACGTAATCGTAACCAAATGCCTTTGACACCCATAGTTGATTTCTAACATTGTAGATACCAGCCACAACAAAAGCAACAACTAAAACAATTAATAGCACTTTTAACATCATTAATCTCCTTTAACCTAATTGTCTGAAGTATTTTTAACACTTCACCGACATTATAAGACATTCATTCAAAAGAAAACATCATTTCTTAAAACAAAATGTCTAAATCATTAACATAATAATTATTGCACACGTTTGTTAGTTCCTAATGTCCTATTCCTAAAAATTACTCATTCATGCTTACTGAGTATTCTCAACCTGCACTTGAGTTGAATCCAGTCCATAATCTTTCATTAAGGTTGTTTTCAGCTCAGTATCGTTAATCTTTGATTGTACCATGCAGGTGTCTTCCGTTGCCGAAATAATCTTAATCTTTCCTTTGAGATTGTCATTTCTTGTTAAATCTGGTAACTTCAGGCCATGATGCATGGTAATCGTGTAGTGATAACCAAAGCGTTTGGTAACCCCAGTTTTCAACTGGATGACACGCACAATCGCGATAATTAACAATATTCCAAAAATTATTGCTAAAATCGTCACCATAATAGCCTCCTTAGCCCCTTCATTAAGGGATCTTTAAAATTTATACGATAACTATAATCCTTTTTGAAACCCCTGTCAATTATTTTCTGTAAAGTCCTTTTTCAGAAATTAAATAGGAAGAATAACTCACTTCCATTTAAGAAAAAAGCCTCTAAAACATTGATTTATCAACATTTAAAAGACTTTTAAAAATTATTTATAAATTATTTTACAAATAAGGATAATTCCTGCTAAGGCAACTGAAATTGAATTAGCAACGATCAAGGCAGGATCTGAAACAGAAATCCCATGCGCTAACCATAAAGCCATACCAGTTACAGACATAGTATACATGCCAAGTGAAATGGATTCAACATCTTTAGTTTTTAATACCTTAATCATTTGTGGCAAAAAGCCAAAAGTTGTCAAACAAGCCGCAATATATCCAATCATAAAGACCTACTCTCTTTTCTTATAACCATGTAAAAACCTTCATGGGGTAAGAGATTACACCCCCACAAAGGTTTGTTAAATAAATTAATTAACAGTTTTAGACTTCTTCACCGTTAGAAGCGATCACTTTCTTATACCAGTCAAATGACAATTTAGGTGAACGTTTGTATGTTCCATTTCCTTCGTCATCTTTATCAACATAGATAAATCCGTAACGTTTACGCATTTCACCTGTACTTGCTGAAACAAGGTCGATACAACCCCATGGAGTGTAACCCATCAAATCAACACCATCTTCGTCGACAGCTTTAATCATTTCTTTGATGTGCGCACCAAGGTAATCAATACGGTAATCATCATGAACCATACCATCTTCTTCAACTTGGTCGATGGCACCAAAACCATTTTCCACGATGAAAAGTGGCAAATGATACATATCTGTAAACCAGTTCAAGCTGTAACGAAGGCCTTCTGGGTCAATTTGCCAACCCCATTCAGAAGCTTTAACGTATTTGTTTTTAATCAAATCTTCTGTTTCAAGGTAATCAAAGTGTGGGTTGTTTTCACGGTGTGAATCGATAGCAAATGACATGTAGTATGAGAATCCGATGTAGTCAACAGTACCTGTCTTCAAGTCTTCCAAATCTTGTTCAGTCACGTCAACATCGATGCCTTTACGTTCCCAATATTTAAGAATATGGTTTGGATAGAAGCCATGAACGTGTACATCAGTGAAGTAATAACGTTTTTCCATAGCTTTTTGAGCCATCAAAATGTCTTTTGGATTACATGTTGCTGGATAGATTGGACACATCGCAATCATACAACCAATTTGGAAATCAGGATTGATTTCACGGCCAATTTTAACTGCGCGAGCTGATGCTACCAATTCGTAGTGAGCTGCTTGATACATAATAGCTTCGCGATCATCGCCTTCTTTGTAGACAATACCAGAGTTTGTGAATGGTGCAAAATCTTCTTGATAGTTTGCTTGGTTATTGATTTCGTTAAATGTCATCCAATATTTTACTTTGTCTTTGTAACGACGGAAACATGTTTCAGCGAAACGAACAAAGAAATCTACCAATTTACGGTTTGTGAAGCCACCATATTCTTTAACCAAGTGGTATGGCAATTCAAAGTGAGACAATGTGACAACTGGTTCAATACCATGTTTCAAACATTCGTCAAACAAATCGTCATAGAATTGCAATCCTGCTTCATTTGGTTCCAATTCATCCCCATTTGGGAAAATACGTGTCCATGCAATTGATGTACGGAAACATTTGAAGCCCATTTCAGCAAACAATGCAATATCTTCTTTATAGTGATGATAAAAATCGATAGCTTCATGGTTTGGATAATATTTTCCTTCCACGACACCATCAGTGATTTCACGAGGAACACCATGACGACCAGCTGTCATCACATCAGCAACACTGAGTCCTTTTCCTCCTTCTTTCCATCCACCTTCAAGTTGGTGAGCAGCAACTGCACCACCCCACAAAAAATTATCTGGTAACTTAGCCATTACGAATCCTCCTTGTTTAATACACTGTCATTATAGCAAGCGGTTACAAAAATAAAAATAGAAAAAATTTCCTAAGTCATTAGGAAATTCCTTCTATCTTGTTAGTTTTTTATTTTTTCAAGATAAGAACAAGGTCCCATAAAAAGAGCAGTAAAGCCACGACAAAAAGGCCATTTGATAGGATTTCTAAGTTCTGGTTAAAACTCAAAATTGCCGCACTTATCAATACTGCAAAAAAGAGCAAGCTCAACACAAAACGATTAACAAAACGATTAAAAACCTTAATACGGTTGGTATAATCGTACAAATCATGATTAACCAAAATTCGCCCATTTAGAACTTGTTCCAAAAGTTGATTAAGTCGACGTGGGATATTTTTACCATTTTTTAACTGATAAAAAAGCTCAATCAAAAGCGTTTCTTTATTCAAAGCTTGTTTGAGCATGTCAGGTCCCATATTTTCTAGGAAATAATTCTTAGCAAGTGTCATTAAATCAACTTCCGGAGCTAATTCACGGAAAATCCCTTCAATTTGCAGCGCAGCTTTTTCCAAAATAGTAATCTGCGGTGAAGCTTTCAAGCCATTTTTAACAAAGACATTTAATAAATCCTCGATAAGATCAGTAATCGATAGGACACCTACATCAAGGCTTGAATACTTAGCAAGCATACGTTCGACGTCTTGAGCTAGAGCTGATTTGTTCATCGATGTGTCAAAACTTGTGACAGACAAAATTCCTTGCATCATACCTTCAACGTCTTGAGCGGTAAAGCTATAGAGGATGTCATTTAGAGCCACGCGCATGCCATTATCAAGTCTCCCCATGATTCCAAAGTCAATAAAATAAATTTTTCCATCGGAGATAAAAAGATTTCCTGGGTGAGGATCACCGTGGAAAAAACCATCTTTAAAGACTTGCTTGATAAAGCTTAGCATGAGTTTTTTACCAATGTCTTCTAAATCATAACCCGCTTTAATTAATTCTTCGTAATGATTAATTGGGATACCAGACACGTAATCTTCAACCAACATGCGAGGTGTCGTAAACTCATCATAGACCTCTGGACTGGCAATACACTTGCTTGATTGGTTTAACTCGGCAAAAGCAATCATGGCTTGTGCTTCATTACGAAAATCAATTTCACGTGTCAAACTTTCCTTGATTTGTTGCAAAACCTCTGGCAAATTGACCATTGGAAGCAAAGCTTTTGGAACACGTCTTGACAGACGAATCAAAAGCGTTAAATCTTCTTCAATGATTTCAGGCAAATGTGGACGCTGAATTTTAATAATGACATCGCGTCCATTTAATAAACGCGCTCGATGTGTCTGAGCTACTGACCCACTTGCCAAAGGTTCTGGCGTGATTTCAGCAAAATAAGCTGAAACTGGCCCGGAAAGTTCGTCAGAGATAGCCTGCATAACAATTTCTTGAGGTAAGGGAAGCACGTTACTTTGTAACTTACTTAATTCTCTAACATAAGCTTCTGGAAATAAATCACTCCTAGTAGATAAGATTTGTCCAATTTTGACAAAACTTGGCCCTAACTTTTCAAAAGCTAAACGAAGCTTACGCGGCGTTGATTTATCTTCGGCTGCTTTTCCTTTTTCGATTAAAGAAGTTAAGCCTACTGAACTGAAGGCACCAATGATTTCTCTTAAACGTCTACCTGACATAACCCACCAATATTTCTAATGTAAGATATTTGACTTCTTCAAAAGTGCATCAATTTTGTCTTCAAGACGAGAAACATCTTCTTTGGTAGCATATTGAACAGCTTTTGTTTTTTCGTTTAATTCATCCAAAAACTCTTGTGCTTCATCTTCACTTTTTCGTTTTAGTTCAGATTGCAATTCTTTTCCTTCGTCAACAGTGAGGCGTCCTTTTTCAACTAATTCTTTAATAAAAGCATCTGCTTTTTCCAAAGTCATAGACGTCAAACCAATCCCAGCTAAGAGAACTTTTTTCAATTCTTCCATGATTATTCCTCCTTGAATGACTAAATAACATATGTTTACCCTTTCATTCTACTACTTTTGCGATAAAATTTCTAAAAGAAACAGTCTTTTCATGAAAGATTCTGACACCTTAAACTTTTTCAACCAAAAAAGCTCCGCAGTTAACAAAGGAGATTAAATTGCCTTGCGAAGCTTTTAAAAATGTAAACAAATAAGTCTTTGTGACTAAAAATCATATTGTTGCACGATCAAAAAAGGTCTTGCTATATGATTTTACACCCTTATTATAATCGCCTTCTTAGAGACATTCTTACACTATCCTTCTCATTTATAATACTTTTATCTGATAATTTTTTGAAACATTTTATGAAAACCTTTTCTGGAATACGCTTCCATTTTGAAAACAATTGTGCTACAATAAAAAGGTACTATAATACTATGATATGATTAGAAGGGTTATTATATGAAACAATCAAATCCAGCTCATGAAATTAAAATAGATGAAAGTAAGCACCTTCTTCCCTATGATTATTACAGCACAGTGGTTGAGAATGGCCGTCCTGACGTGCTTTTCCACTGGCATCCAGAAATTGAAATTAATTACATTTATGAAGGGTCTGCGCGTTTTCACATTGATTACGATTACTTTAATAGTCAAGCAGGTGATATTATCCTCATACGACCAAATGGCATGCATTCTATTCATCCTTTAGAAAACCAAAGACATGTCACTGATACTTTCCGATTTCACTTAGATATGATTGGCTATTCAATTGTCGACCAAGTAAGCTTACGCTATTTGCAACCCTTGCAGACCAGTCTTTATAAATTCGTACCACGTATTCAACCAGGAATGGAAGGATACGAAGAAATTAAAGAGTGCCTTTTTACAATTTTTGAGCTTTCAAAAAATGAAGGACGTCATTTTGAACTGATGCTCAAATCAAAACTCAATGAATTTCTATACCTGCTCTTTTACTACCGATACGTATTGCGAAAAAATACCGATGATACCTATCGCAAAAATGAACAGATACGTGAATTAATTGATTTTATTAATAATAACTACCAAAAAAATCTATCCATCGACTATCTTTCTCAATTCATGGGATATAGTAAGACACATTTTATGGCAGTCTTTAAACAACATACTGGAAGTTCGTGCACTGAATTTATCATTCAAGTACGTTTAAACAAAGCTTGTGATATGTTAATTAATACTTCAAATCCTGTTCTTGAAATTGCTACTGCTGTCGGATTTAACAATTTATCAAACTTCAATCGTCAATTTAAACGCTACTACGAATTAACACCAAGCCAGTATCGTAAACAATTTAGCAAACAAAAAGAAAGTCGTGTATTAATTAACCCTGCCAGAAATACACACTAAAAAGCTGATGTTTCTCAGCTTTTTTCTTATCTGTAATCACTTAAAAAGGACGCTTTCGCGCCCTTTTTATTTTTAAGCTAATGTTGTTAGGAGGTAATCCCCTGCATTAACACGACTATCTTGTGTTGTTAAAACATCTTCAAATTCGGATGAATTTGTAACAATCACAGGTGAAATAACTGGGAGATTAGCATCACGAATAGCTGTCAAATCAAATTCAAGCAATTTTTGACCTGCTTCAACTTTGTCTCCTACTTGAACAAAGGTTTTAAATCCTTTACCAGCTAGTGAAACTGTGTCCATACCAACGTGAATCAAGATTTCTGCTCCATTTTCAGTACGCATACCAATAGCATGTCCTGTAGGGAAAACAAGTGTAATCTCACCTGATGCAGGAGCTACTACAATACCATCGGCTGGATCAATTGCAATTCCTTTCCCCATTGCGCCTGTTGCGAATACTTCATCAGGAACATTTTCAAGTTTAACCACTTTACCAATCATTGGACTTGCAATGATTTCTTGTTTTAATTCTTTTAAATCATTAACAGGTTCTACTACTTTTTCTTCAGTTATAGCAGAGGCATCTTTTGGACCTCCGTAAAGGTAAGGGATTTTAACAAATTGTGTCAATACAAAACCAAGAACAAAACTCATGGCAATGGCAATCAAGTAGTAAACAAGGTTTGAACCATTTTCACTTGAGATAAATGACGGAATTGAGAACAGTCCCATACCACCCATTACGTACATTTTGACATTAAACAAACCAAGGAAAGCACCTTGAATGGCACCTGCAACACAGGTCATAATAAATGGTGTACGCATTGGTAGTGTAATACCATAAATAGCAGGTTCAGTAACACCAAAGAGTGCTGAAATAAACGCTGGAATAGCTAATTCACGAACTTTAGATTCTTTTGTACGAATCATAATATTAAGCAATGCACCTGCTTGTGAGAAACAGATAGCGATTGAAGCAACAAGGATTACACCTGAAGGGTTTTGTTGTAATTCCAAAATTGCAAGTGGTACAAGTCCCCAATGAAGACCAAACATAACCAATACTTGCCACAAAGCACCAAGAATCAATCCATATAAAATCGGGCTGATATTGTAAATACCTGTGAAGATAACACCGATTAAATCAGAAGCCCAGTTCATTACTGGTCCAATGATTAAGAATGCTAACGGAACAGTAATCAAAAGTACAAAGAATGGAACAACGAAAACTTTAACAACATCAGGAACAATTTTCTTAAAGAGATGTTCAATTTTAGAACCAACATAAACTGTCAAGATGATTGGCAACACAGTTGATAGATACGTTGATGCTGGGAAAATGACTGGGATACCCAAGAAATCAACATTTCCATTTGCAAAGCTTGTTGCAATATCAGGATAAACAAGAGCAAAACTTAGAGCCAAAGCTGTAAATTGTTCCATTTTGAAACGCTTAGCGGCTGTCAATGCTAAGATAACTGGTAAGAATTGGAAGAAACCATCACCGGCTGCATTTAAAATAACATACAGTCCGCTGGTATCAGAAACCCCAAACGCTGCAAGGATAGCGACTACCCCTTTCAACATACCTGCTGCAGACAATGCGCCAAGCATTGGTTGGAAAAGACCTGATACCAATGCAATAAAACGATCAAGAAGATTCCCTTGAGGAACATCTCCTTCATTCACATCAATTCCACCTTCACCTTGAATACCAGCAACTTTCAAAACAGTATCATAGACATCTGGTACATGATTACCAATAACCACTTGGTATTGACCACCTGCTTTAACAACTGTGACAATACCATCACGTTGTTTAAGATAGTCATCATCAGCTTTACTCTCATCTTTTAGAGTAAAACGCAAGCGAGTCACACAGTGAACTAATTTAATGATATTGTCTTTACCTCCAACGTGAGCAACAATATCTTGTGCCAATTCAGTATAATCTTTAGCCATAAGCTGGCTCCTTTCTTAATGTTCTTTCTTAGAAACAGAAAAAACCTAAATAAATACGAAACAATTTTCTGCGCCCACATATGCGGTAACGCCAAAACTATCTTGTATC
>AUXO011160030.1_pt1 | contig 19661 bp, 29 predicted proteins | sample 768731 | NCBI WGS metagenome assembly AUXO01 (sample SAMN02715735, study PRJNA202380) | gut metagenome | biome: sheep rumen | host: Ovis aries | place: New Zealand: Palmerston North
CGTTTCTTGTCTTTAGTCTACCCATATATTCCAAGTTCTCGTAAGTTCTTACAAATCCCTTTTATTCTGGTTTCTCTATATGTCTTACCGTCTTTTGTTTTTCTAGGTTGACGGTCGTCCGAAGTATCGAAATTCTGTAATACGTAATTATTTATTTCGTCATCACAGTTCGACAGTCTTGGAGTTTTGTCATACCCATAACTACCGTCTCCAATTAACCATCCGACAAGTCTTGGCTCCCACATTTTCTTTATACCAAAGAAAGGGACGCTGTCAATTATACCTACCTACTCTCCTACTTTGCACTTACCCGCTTCGTGGAACAACCAGCTTTTCATGTATTCGTTTTCACCACGTCTTCCGGGAACTCTTTTTGTTTTACCTGGCGTTGACCACAATACTGGATGGTCTGTACTACACTCTAGTGTTCTACCAGTATTTGTTGTAATTCTAATACAGGGTTTTTTAGCAGGAGGATTTACATGAGATATTTTCTATTGTACTGCCTGATATGTATCCCATCCTAAAATTCCTTCTTTAGGGTTTAAATCTTCAATGTTTACGCAATCACCAGTACTTGTCCACACTTTAGTGCCTGCACATACACAGCCAAATGCTATCATTAGACCGAAAGCTACACCGTCGTCTGTTTCTACAGCAGGCTATTCTACACGCCACGCTGTAAGCAGATTTGGAAACTTACCGCCTTCTTCCCATAGTACAAGTTTTCCACGAGTACCACGGATACGTTCTGGGTCGTTCTTTAGAGTAATACCTGTAATACTAGAGAGGTAACCCTGTTCTGTCTCTTTACCGAATTCGTCCTTTATTTTAAAACCAGATACTCGCTCCATACGAGTACTTGTAAGCCTCTATTTAGACCATGCCGTATGTTTATCGACAAAGTCCATTATTTGCCAAGCTTTTGTTAATAATCCGTCTCCAACCAAAAACTTTTGTTCAGAAGCAACTGCGAAATTTTTAGACCCCTTAATCAATTCATAGTTTCGTACGAGCATTGAGGCTCCCTTAAAACTATATCCTCTCTGTCTTGACTTTAATACTGCCATGTGTTTGCCGGAGTCTTCAGCTTCTTCGATGGCATTGAAGTAATAATAATCATAGTCCCAGAACCTAGGGAAGCCTAAAATACGCTCCCTTTTGGTTCTTTTATTGCCATAACGATCTGTATATTCAACTTCGTCTAGCTTCATGATGGGACTATAATTTAAATAAAAATAATGGTATCCTGTAATAGCATCTCCATCCGGAGCTACATAACCGTTTAAACATCGTTCTTTTTCCTAATCCCAATATTTTACATAATCTGTCGTCCCTGGAGGTGCTAGTGTATAGACTCCGTGCTCCTAAAAGAAAATGGCAGCTTGTCTAAATTTATCAGTATTATAAATCTTTTTACTGAAATCTACCATAATATTTTTCGTTAAACATTCTAAGCATCTTATACATTTTCTATACAAGATAACCCATTAAATACGCAGCACGTTCACTAGATTCATTTACGTTATAATAAGTGCATATATGAGACTACACATGTTTTGCCTCATGTATTGCAGTGTTTACAAACTAATCTGAAGATGTAGCGTCGGATATGTATACAATACTCGTTTTATGTATATCGTCTGTATAAGTCATTCCGGTATTTAGTCTATTTGTGACTATGTCTACGCCATGTTTAGCTATGACACTAGGGCATCCGTGCTCTAATAATAAATCGTATAAATACTCTTTATCTTCTTCTGACGTACCATAACATACAACTACATCCCACTTATCTTTTCCGACTGTTATAAACTGTTGTATCATATCATATCTTCCCAAGGAATTGCGATACCTTGTTTACACATATCGGCATACCATCTGTTAAACACTATTCCGTCATAACCATCAACATCATCTATAACATCTTTTATATATAATGCTAAATGTTTTTCGTCAATGATACTAGAACCATAGAAGTCTGCTTTACACATATTTGCTACAAATATATAATCACACAACTAATTGTTCTTTAAAACTATGTTGTTTGTCTGAAGCATTCTGTCTACTTGTTCTTTAGTATACGGAACAATTGCAATGGATCTAGACCCACTTTCTTTCTTCATTTTGCTACAAGCAAAATCTAAAAGTTTTTTGTTAAAGTGCGGTCCGTTATAACGTAGATAATTAATCATGCCTTCCGGCTTAATATCGTACTGCGTTAAATCTGTCTTATCCATAATATTAACTTTTAAAAAGTGCCAGCGGTATTTCACACCGGCACTTGTAATCAATAAGAATAACGATTAGAATGATCTCTCATACGCATGCCCCTGTAACCAGAACGCATCATATGATTTCTCATTCCAGACCTTCTACGATAGTTTATATCAATATCGTTACCACTAACCTCTGTATCGTATTTAGCAGTGTCGTCATATTCTTCCTCTTCACTAGCTTCATATACTTCACAGAGAGCATCTTCTAACGAACACAAAGCGATCTTTACTCGTTTTCCATAATCTTTTGCCTCTTCTAAAGCGTCCCACGCTTTATTAATAGCAGCCTCTCTAAATTCAACTAAAACCATAATATTTAAATTAATTTGTTTTAGCCTACGTCAAGAGACTTAAGATCTTGTTTACATCGCCTTTTAAAACGCTCATCTCTTCTTTGAGGTTGTTAATAGTATCATCTTGTTCCTACTACTTTTTAAAGTCAGGATCAATCTCTTTTAACATTTCCTCACAAGTTTCAATTACGCTCTTATTATATTCTACGCTCTCTAATACAGATTTACTTGTACGCAACATAGAGTTTATTTCCTAAATCATAGACTCTCTGCTTTCGCTGATCGTAATACTGCCGCTACTATGAATGGTAGCATTACTAGGAACACCGACAAAATCTTTCTTGTCCATTCCAATCTTAACTGAGATATCTACTACAGTCTAGCCGAAGCCAGCCTACGGATTAAATCTAGGTTGTGTAACACCTTCTACTTGACCGGTTTTTATACTCGGTTTTTCGCTTTTGTCTAATATATAGACCAAAGCCCCTTGACGTAGCGCTGAAAACATAAGGTTAAACTTTAATTAATCACGCACCCGTCGCGGGAGTAGTAGTTGTTGTAGCGTTAGCTAGTCTATTTGCCCAGTAGCTAGAAATAAAATCTGCTCCAGCGTTAGCAACCAATGTTGGAACAGCAGTCCACGCATTGTTTGGCAACGTGATGGTAGAAGGCTGACTAGCCTTAATTGCTGCAATCTCATTCTGCAATGCTGCAATCATGCCGCCAATCTGAGCGGTCTGAGCAGTCGTAGCTGCATTGCTACGAAGCAGTGCATTGTCTGCAGTCAAACTATCAATCTTGTTTTGTAATTCACGCTCTTTCAGGTCACAGAACTCTTTTGTCATCAACGTGGTTTGCGAGTTGATTGCACCAACAATGTTTTGTGTGTTGCGATCTGCCTGAGAACCAAGCTGATTGGTTTGTTCGATCGTTTGGATACGACTCTCATAACCCTGCTGTGTCGTCAACAGACGATTTTCGCAGCAACACTCACAGAGCTGACGAGATATCTGTGCATTACCGGACTGGATTGCATTAGTTACCTGCAAGAAGCCCATTCCGTTTTGTGCACCTACCTGCTGAATTGCACCTTGTACCTGATGTATAGCATTAGTTACATCGTTGATATCAGCGTTCAGCGTAGTAGCGAGCAAACGTACGTCTGCATCTGTACCATTAATTGCGTTTAATACTAAGTCGGCGTTATTATCGTTGTTAAGCTGATTGGCAAGGCCGTATCCAAAACCGCCATTGCCCCAACCGCCAAATCCGCCAAACCCTCCGTTACCGAAGAGAATACCGAGAATAAAGCCGAGAAGGCCACCGCCCCAGCCATTAAGACCGAAGCCATTGTTATTGTTGTATCCATTTTCAGGAAACATAAAAACTTTACTATCTGACATTTTTAAAACTTTAAGAATTGGTATTACATTTCGTAGAGTCCTATTTGGCCGCCGCCCTTGACTCTACCTGCTTCTACCTATTCTGCTTTGGCTTGCTTCATAGCTATATCCAAAGACTTTACAATACCGCCTACGTCTTTTAATATTCTAGTGACTTTAATGGCGATATCGATATCCATGGACACACTAGAATAATCTTTAAGAGCTGTGATCAAACCTTCAGCAGCAGTTTGTGATGCTGTTAAAAGACGAGTCGCAGGTGTTTCCTAAAACTCATTAAATCTTTTAGCCAGCTACACAACCTGTTCGGTAGGAGCATAACTCTCATCGTTGAATATATCTTTAGCTACCCTCTAAGCACGCTCTTTTTCCGGATAAGCGTTATATGGAGTATTCCATTTGTTACACCACACAACATACTCAATTTCCTTAATTGCTTGCTATTTGTCTTCAGCATTATTATAATGCTCTTTAAACGGAGGAATAGCTAAAGATTCTGTATCCAACTATATTTTATTACCTTTAATATCAAACATATTTATCGACGCTTTGATAGGTAATATTATAGTGCTAATTTATATACGTAATTAACACGGTTTAGCCAACCTTTCAGCCATTTCTTTTGCGAAGGATTATTTCGCACAATAGCGTTAAAGTGAGCTACTCTTGCGTCGTATACTTTCTTTACTAATTCTGCAGGATTTGCAGCATTAACAGCAGCTAATGTTTTGGGTCCTACAATGCCGTCTGCAGTTACGCCAAGGATCTTTTGTACTCGTTTAATACCGATACCTTGTCCAGAAGCCCAAACCCAATCTACAAGCATGTTTGCTACAGCTTGATCTTCAATCAAATCAGCCTTCCATTTGGACCAAAATAAAGTATGTACAACATCGCGCCACTCTTTGTAAGTAATATTCTTCAAATCCTGTACACTTGCTGTACCACGACCTTTATATCTACAATAGGTTCTAAAAGTTCCAATAGTAACGCCAATCATTGTAGCACCACCTTTATCCTGGGGGTCGTTTGCAAATCCAGTCTTCTTTGCACGCTAAAATGCTTGCTCTAGAGTTTCCCCCGATTTCATATTTATTCCTGCCTCCCACCTAAACAAGATGGGGATAAATTTTTCTATATTTGCCATATTAATTAAACATTAAGTAAGCTGTAATCTAAAGTACTGCTCAGAAGTATTATCCCACACATAAACAGCAACTCCATCTCCCTGAACTGAACTGATGTCTGGAATTTGAATATACATCCTCGCACGTTCGTCACCGGTTCTCCACAGTTCTATCTTGTCTTCTACAAACTTTATTCTAACTACAGAACTAGAATCTACTTCTACGTCAGTCTGTGCTATATTTACGTTGTTTCCTAAATATACAGGAAGACTGTTTATAGAAAAAATAGGATCTGTGCTTTTTATGTTTGTTATATTAATATTCCCACCTTCAAATAAATGTTGTCCATTTATTGTAGCTAGCGCATCTTTGTTTACAAAATTACTGTAATCCTGCCCACAAGTAATTCCATACGAGCTAAGTAAATTTCTAACCTGTTCTTCAGACTAAAAATCAGAATCATTTATAAGCTATTTAGTGTGCGTAGGAATTACTATTTCTGAAGGATCTACTGATGGATCGATTACAGGAATAAGCTTCCTTACCTCTTCTAACTGAGCCTGCGTTACCTTACTATTCCACGCTTCACGCTCCTCTTTCGTGATATGAATGTCTTTATCTGATATGTGTTTAGAAATCTTCAGAGAAAGACTAGATAGAGTTGCATTATCTGCAAATACTACGTCATGTACGTGAGGATGAATAAAATGATCACACATAGTTAATTATATTACTGTTCTACAATAGTCTGCCCATACTTACCATAGGTGACTTGTCCCATAATTCGTTGAAATACTTTTCTTCGTTCATAATGAGATGTTTTATTCTTTTATTCAAGTTTCACAGCCATCAGCACCGTGTTTTCTCTTATCCATGATACCTTAATAATTGGCAATTACTTTATGAATCTCGTAATTATAAGTAAATACTATTTTACTGCGCCCAAGATAATCTGTATTAGAACCAATCCTAAGCACCTTCAGCATTTTCATGTCTGTACTTACAGACACAAAGTTGTACAAATCTTTATTACCAATAGAGCCTTTTCGTACACTATCACCATCTAATTCATCTTGTCTTACGGCTCCTGTATTTAACATCAGTTGATGTCCATAAGCATCAGTATCATTCAAGTCATAAAAATGGTCAATATGATGATGTCCAGAAATCCAACATACAAAAACACCTCCTGCATCCATGAAATCTTTAACTGCCTGACAATACGATGCTGTAATATCTCCACCTCCTGGATTAGCTGAACTACTTTGAATTGAGCCAAATCCTGAGAAGAAAGTATTAGGAACATTGTTATACCAAGCATCTGGAGTAGCATATTTCATATTTGCGAGACCGCTTGCAAAGGATTGGTGATTACCTATAATTACATGTTTATTATTTATTCTAGCATCTTCAAGAACACTTACAAGCCATTCCAACTGTTCTGTAGAATCAACACTTGCATATATTGCAATAAATCTAACAGTCTTGTAGTCTTTATAATAGTAGAATCTAAATGCTTCTGAAGCGTCACTAGGTTGTACAATGCCCTCAACTGTTCCCTCAGTACCACTTACCATTGGGGCAATAATATTATTATAAGTTCTCTCCTTATTACCTCCAATATAGTAATCCCAATCATGGTTTCCAGGAACAGTAAGAACATCAACATTTGATTGTATACGCATTTGATTGTACCAATCATAGCTTTCATCTGGTCTATCATAAGCCACATCGCCTGTGTTAATTAAAGCATCCACACAACCATCTGCTGCCCATCTATTTGTAATGTTGATAATACGTTCAAAAGCATCTGTATTCTTATGAACATCTGAGCAGAATATAAATCTGAAATTAGATGTGGCTGCGCCAGGATAAGCAAAGTTATTACGAATATCTATATATCTCCCATATTTATCGTATAGAGCTGGAAGGTCATTTGTAGCATCAAATATAGTAGTATCTTTTGCTAATTGAAAGTTCTCAAGTAAATATTTAAAAGACAATAAGGAACCATCTTTAAACAATAGTATTTTGGTTTGTCTTGTGGATGGAGATATGTTTGTACCATTAGATGCAGATACATAAATATACATACAGTTACTTGGTATTTCAGTCTTTATTATTCCTGACGACGGAAATCCAAATACTTTGATACATGTATCAGCAGAAGGTTCTCCAGAATATAGAGCACAAGCACGATAATAAAAATTATCACCAGCAAGATTATACACATACATATAGCGATAACCAGTATTCTTAAAAATATATAAAGAACCAGGGTTAGCATGTATATTGTTATCTCTAAAAATTGTACCTACCCTCCAAAAGGCATCTTTTTCCGTAGTAATAACAGTGTCTTTTAAATCAAGAGCAGACACAGTATCTTCCCATTCTTCACCTTCCCCCCATCCAACTACATTACTTTTCTTTTCAACATCCTTACCAACATCTGATAATGTTACAACAGAAGGAACTGGTTGTACACCTCCACCTCCTGATATACTAACCACAACTCTAATTAACTTATTTTTATTACTTGTATTAGTATATTCTGTAGCACCTTGCCTCCACCCAGTATGCGTAGCAAGTCTTGTAAAATCTAATTCCGCTATATATGTATCACCTTGAGTTAGTGTTGTAATTGTTTGACCTTTTAAAAGTTTTATAATACCTGATTTATATAAGGTTGGATATACTTTATCTCCTCTGATATTATAGCACCCTTCTTCCCAATCATCGAAATTGGTAATAGTTCTTGCAGTCCCTTCTACAATAACACCTTCCATAGCATTGGAAGCCTGATAGTTAGTTCCATCATAATACACCTCAACAACCTCACCTGCTTCCCAACTATTCGTTGAACTTGCTTGCGCACCATTATAAAATAGTGCCTTTTCACCCGCGTTGTTGATATTAAGAGTTACTGCATCAGCTGTATTGACGTTCGTCATCTTGATACGGATGTTGCCACCTTTTTTCAAAACATATCCTGTTGCGTCTATTGTCTTCGCAGCCGTGTTCGCTGCTGTGTCGCAAACGAAGTAGCCTATTTGTGTTTGGTTTACATCACCACTACCGCCTTGATTACTTAGTTCATCAATAGCGGATTGTACGTTAATTGCGGACAATCCGCTTTCGGTATTGTCATAAGATGTTGATTCCGCATCATGGTCTGTTAACTAACGTACTGCGTTGGCATCAACCAGTTGTCCAACAGGAAAACCTTCTTCTTTAGGCCCCAACATTACTGTAGGACGAATCGGATGGGTCAGTTTTCCACCCGACAAAGTTACGTTTAATTCGTTTGATTTACTAAATTTATCCATAAAATACGTACTTTATTATATATATAAAAGGTTAGGGAGCTACCTTTTTAGGTAACTCCCTCATTATGGTTATTTGCCATCTTATGTACGCCTAACCTCACAGTATCGTTACGCGTCACTCAACTGTCTCTGGGGGAACTTCCCCTTCCCCTGCCGCTGACTGATCTTGATCAATAGAGTTTGTAGACTCGTCTTTCTGTTCCGGATGACTCTCCTGACCTTCAGTTGCGCTGATAGTTTCATTGTTTGTAGATCCAAATCCTCCCTCGCCACGATCACTTTCAGAAAGCTCTTCTGCTTCTACTGGATCGCAATCGAAGTAAGGAACAATTACGAGTTGTACGAATCTTTCGCCTTCTTGGAAGACTGAAGGTATCGTGTCAGTTGTAACTTTATATACAGCCTGAATTTCACCTCGATACCCAGAATCAATTACACCTACGCAATTTGTTTGAATCATCGACTTCTTATATACACTTGAACGTGGGAACAACAATCCTACATATCCTTCTGGAATCTCTACTGCCAAACCTGTATGATATACAAGCATAAGCTGACGAGCTTCATTAAGAGTAGTTGTAATCTTTGTACAAGTCAAATCCAACCCTGCGTCACTTTTATGTGCGCGTACTGGAATTACAGCGTTTTCTGTTAGTTTCTTAAATTTAATCTCCATGTTTTTGTATATTAAGTATTGGTCGCCCCGCCATCGAATCGAACTGGGAGCTATATTTTTCCCGCATGTAGTTTTCTATGACAATTTGCACATAACACTATGCATTTAGATAATTCGTCCAAAAGTCGCTTTTCAGAAACGTCGCGACCAGATGCAATTACAAACTCTTTATCGTGTAAATGATGGAAATCTAAACAACATATTTCTTTTTCTCCGCAAATCAAACATCCGCCGCTTTTAGCAGAATTTATTATATTTTGCATTTTTATTCTATATGCTTTATGGTTAGCGTTATATTTATCACGATTGTAATGTTTATACTTATTGCGATACAATTCTCGCTATCTCGCACGCTAACATTCTTTACACATTGCCTATCGTCTACCTGCAGTTTTATTTTTAAAGTTAAATTCAGTTAAAGGCTTTTCTAATTTACATTTAGTACACGTTTTTAATTCCATAAAATCTATCTACTTTATGCACACCTCTAACCTGTGCAATTTAACTATTGGTCACCCCGCGACCCCACCTAGGCCGAATTAGAGGGCTAGAATCTCTCGTGTTTAAGGTATTTACACTACGGGGCAATATGTGTTTACAGTACACACTAACTGTATTGGTGCCCGATTGCCGACATATATTTCTATAGTTGCGTACTAGTTATATTTCAAACAGGTCGGAGCCGCCTTATTAAAAATAAAAATTTACACTATGATTGAATTTTGCATTATCAAGTTGCGGAGGCAGGATTCGAACCTGCGAACTTGAGATTATGAGCCTCACATGATACCACTTCACCACTCCGCGATGTTCTCTAGACTGATCCGACGAGAAGTCTAGAGAGTCTTTAAGTTATTTCCAGTAACCAACTGTTATTTCTTAAACCACGCTTTAATCCGCTTCCACAAACTTGGCTTTTTGATCTCGAAGTGGTCTACGTTAAATTTATAGATACTTCCTGTATTGCTGCGGTATAGGTTATTAAATCCTGCAAACACGCCACTTATGGTTGTATTTGCGATGAACTTAGCCAACGCTTCTTGTTCGCACTCTCTAAGTAGATTTGTAAACTTAGCTGCTGCAAAATGGAGCGTAACCTCATCAAGCGTCATATCGTTATCGGTAAGATCTACATAAAAGATCTTTTCCTTTGTCTTCTTAGTAATTTTCTTCATTTTCTTATATTTTTAACAACTAGCTTTACAACAACAATCTGCACAAGATTCGATACACGAACTTGGTTGTAAAGATGCAAGTTTTGCATATTTTGCGGTTTCTGCCTCTCTTTCTGCCAACTCTAATGCTACTTTCTTTTTCCAGTCTGCATTCTTTATTACAATTGGAGTCCTGTCATTACCGTAGAATGTGAGTATAATGTCGCCATTTTGTGCTTTTAACACTGTTTGTTTTGATTTATCACCCTGATATCTAATCTCAAGGTTTTCATCTGCGACATACATTCTGCTGATTCGATCAGGCATGCTAGTAATCGATCTTGCGTTATTTGTTTCTGTGTCTACAATTAGCGCGTCGTTGTTTGTTGTTATGTATAAAATCTTCATTTAGAACTATATTTATGTTGTTTGTTTTCTTTATATCTATTCTTAAGTTTAAATTTAAACAACTCGTTTAGCATTATATCATGAGTGTCTGTGTCGTCTTTCATGATTTGAGTTATAAAGTAGAACTAGAATTGTACTATATCTTTAACCAATTCAAAGTCTTCTCCCAACTCCTTTGCTATTTTTCTACAAGTTTTATTTAAATCCATTATCGCTCTATGCCCAATATATCGTGACCAGAAACTAATTGTGTATCTTTGAGCAAGTCGAACCATTGTGCATATTTGTTATAATAAACGATAATGTCTCCGACTTTAATCTCCATCTCTTCCCAGTCTTTATTGTTGCCGATGTTGCGACTGTATTCAAATGGAACTTTAAGTACAACACCCTTTCTAAAATCAGATTCTACTTCCTTAACCTCGGTTTCTACTTTATCGTAATCTACAGCCTCGACTCCGTTTTCGTCAGTCTTAGGCTTGTTGTCTGTAGCAACCGGCTTACTGAATTCTTTCTTTACTTTGATCGGGTCCAGCGGCTTGACTAAGAATTGACGTTTCATGTCAATATTAATCTTGTCACTTACATCATTAGCAAGCTGCGACTGATCTATAATCTTATCCTCTTCCATAATTATTTCTTAAGAGATTTCAAGTGTTCGAGTACAGTACAAATATTTCTAAGTACAGTCTCATGTTCTACTTTCAAACACGCTGGCTGATTTGCACAAACGTCGTCGATATTGTTCAACTCCTCGTTATATTCTGCAAGCATGTCGTCAATCTCGTCGAACACGTTTACAAAAGGACCTTCTGGTTTTGTAGTCTCAAGTGGGGCCAAATAACCTTCATTGATCAACTCTTGTGCATATCCTGTACTGATTGTATAATTAGAAGTATATTTAGAGCCGATGTGAACTCCACTATCGTTAGTTGCATCACCCTCTTCTACATAAGTACTTGTATACTCTTTACCGTTTTGTGAGAGCTCAAATGTATCTCCGCAATCCATCACAAAGAACGGCTTAATTACTTTTAATACTTTTTCTTGCATATTTGTAATTTTAATAATTTCGACCCTGTAACGAAATAAACGCACATTTTGGTTGCATAAAATTTAATTTTTTCTTAAATTGCAACCAATTTGTATATTTATACGTCATATATATAGTAAAATAAATTATATGAAAAAACAAAAATCTAACATTCCTATAGTAGAAATAGAAACAATGCCTTTCGAAGATAGTCAATATTTCGATGGTACCTATACTTGGAGAGCATCTTCTTTAGCTGCACAAGTTAAAAAAGATAATCTAGAAGCATTTGAAATACCGTTAGCAGGTATACGATTAGATCATCTACCATTTGATATAAAAGATTTAGATGATTTTATATACAACATGAAACGGGTTGAAAGTACAGATTTAAAGTATCCTATTATATTAGATACTAAAGGTTGTGTAGCAGATGGGTATCATAGAATCGCTAAAGCTATTTTAGAAGGCAAGACTACTATAAAGGCATATAGACTTAAACAAATGCCTCCATATGATTTCAAAGAAGAAAGCAAACATTAATTAGGCTGAGCTGAGCACTATTTTATATTATGCCGATTTTCTTTCGTTAAAACACAGCAGTACTACAGTTACAGATTCTTGTAAATATTTCTTTATCCACGGCGTACCGATGAATATATGCTTTATAGCAGGAGTTGAACCATAGTTTGATTGGGATAATACGTATTTACAAAAAAGTTTATCTGAATATACAATATTGCGAGATAAATTTGGAGACGATGGTGTTATGAGTTTTATTAACAATATTTGTAATTTGGGTGTAGCCGGATCTGTAAATGCTATACAAATGTTGAAATATATTCACTATTATTCGAACAGAGAATAGAGAAATGCTGCATTTAAAAAATATAAAGAATATAAAAAGAATTATATTTACAAAATGAAATCGAAAGACGAAGATGACAAAGATATAGAAATAGAATGCTCAAAATACGTAGCCCACGTCAACACTAAGAAGTATACTGAAGGATGAATCTTTTTTAAAAGCACTACGTAAGATGATAAGTATACAAGGGCGTGCAATAAAGAATAAATATTGGATATTCTAATGGGAAAGATAAACAAACATTCGAATTTGTATAACAAAGATGGGGAATTAATTAGAGAAGCTCCGCTAAAAGATTATACGATTCAGGAATTAGAAGAACTCATCGATAGTATGAAACCCGGAAAAGCTCGGGATGCAGCTACCTGGATGTTGTTTGATTTATACAACAAATACGGAAATCCGCACGAAGAGGATTTAATTAAACGAATTAAAGAAACCGCAAAAGTAGATACCGATGAAAGTGAGATTAGACGAGCTCTTGATGAACTCCGAAACGTCATACAGACCAACGAAGCAACAGAAGCAAGAGGAGAAAAGAAAGAAACGTCAGAGAATGTACAACAAGAGGAGGTACAGGGATACGATGTAAACTCTATGGATACAGAAGACGTAGAACCAATAACAGAGGAGGAAAACGATGATACTAGGAAGTCATAATAGTTTATCATTTGTGAAGCCTACTGAATGGTGGATGAGGCCTCTGCATTTTGTAGCAAAGTGCCAATCTAAGAATATTGAACAACAGTTAGCTTTAGGTGTGCGATATTTTGATTTTAGAGTTCGTTTAAATGAACACGGCATATTTAAACCTGCTCATGGTTCTATGATATTTGATTATGAGATAAGAAGAGCATTAGATGAATTAGAAAACTTTTCTTGTGCTTCACTTGAAAAAATATTTGTAAGAATAATACTAGAATACAACGGCAAACAGAAAAATCAAGAAAATATTGACGATGCGTTTAAGGAATACTGTAACGATTTAACGCATTCTTATAACAATATAGTGTTCGTTGGCGGTCGTAGAAAATATGACTGGGAAGTATTATACAAATTTTCCGACTGCGAGCCGCAAACGTGTGATTTGTATAGTTCTACAACAAGTCCATTTGGAAAGCGAACAAACACGTGGTTAGATAAGATAGATGACTGGTGGCCTTGGTTATACGCAAGATTGCATAATAAAAAGAACATTAAACGATATTTTAAGGATAAAGAAGAAGTATTGTTTTTAGATTTTGTAAATATTGGTCACAAGGAATTGGATCGTCAAATTAACAATATTGTAGACGATACATACAAAGCTTTAGATTCATTGTATCGTCCCAAAATAAAAGATTTATGAAGCATTTAGACAAAAATAGCCTAAAGCACTTTGGTGTAAACTTCTTATTAAGTGCAATAGGCGGATGGTACGGAGTTAGTGCTGGCGCAGGCGCTAGTTTAACTAAAGAATATTGTGATAAACAGTCTTATGGACACTGGTGTTGGGTAGATTTAGCAGTAGATGTGCTCGGTATGGCAGCTGGTGTAGGAGTAAACTACTTAATTAAAGGTCTATTATGATTGATAAATGTGACAATTTTGATTCTTGGTATTATAAACCTGCAAATCTTTATGTAGGAGGCGGAATACTTGAACAAGTCACAAAGGTAAATTATATAGATAAAGCGATGACGAGAGAAGAGATTAAATATCTCCTATTTTTGGAGACATTTTGCCCTGAAGATGAAGATAAAAGGCCGTCTGAAGACGTATACAAAAAGGCAAAGAAGCTACTTGACGAAGGATGTCCGTTGAGCATAATATTTGAATGCTTAGATGACTCATACGTAGGAAAACAGAGACTAATAGACCTTGCAGAAGCATTAGAAAAATAACATGATAGACTATTAGAATGGTTATTTACAGAACCACCCTTTGACAAGGAATTAGAACAACAATAATGTATTTCAAGTTATAAACAATAACCGACTAAAGATATAGCATAGTATTAACTGTGCATTATGAATCAATCAAGAATAGCGAAAGCTTTATTGTTATCAAAACACTGACATTTTTAAAACGCAAAACTTACAAAAAAACCTGGCCTAGCGCAAGCTAAGTCAGGTTTTATTGTTTTATCTGGTTATATTAACCTTCTCTTAAGATCTTGGAGCAAAGACTCCACGCACCGAATACCCGTAACAGCGGTAGCTGTCGCTGTCTGGCTCCGCGCCACCATCGTAGAAGTTCAAGTCCCAAGCGTTTTTCACGTTGCCTGTGCTAAGCGAACAAGGCCAATAGTAGCCGTTGCTACTCAAATCCCAAACATCGCTGTCTCCACAGTAACCAACAGCCGGGAAGAACAATGTCTTCGAACTATCATCCTTTGAGGTAAATAATCTACCACTTACACCATCAATAGTTGTCCATTCGCTTGTCGTGGCTTCAATCAAGGCTTGAAATTCTTCATGTGTTGGCATTCTCCATTTGTCGCCCCAAGCGGCTGTTACCGCATCATCTTCGGAGTCAAGAACGGCCTTTCCGTCAGTTCCGTTGTACTTGGTAAAGGTGTCACCACCATCTTCTGTCCACTTACAATCATCCCAAGTGAAGGCCTTCTCTGACGGTACTTGTGCTGCCGTATAACCTTGTGTGTCACCCCAAGCGAAATACAAACCGCTGTCAGTTATAGCATTTGCACCAACGTTCATTGTAGCCCATTTAATACCTCCGATTTCTACATAATCGTGCTCTATAGGGGGTAATGGGGTATGTTCACGTTTTTCAGGAGTGCTTCTATATATAAAAGACGTTCCTTCTAATTCTTTCTAATAAATTTTATCCATATTAAAATATTTTAATAAAATAAAAATTTTTTATTTTTTCTGTATATAACGAAAAATAGGTTATTTATGGTTGCTATAACTATATATACAACTATATAAGAAAGATATATATAAATATATATACAGAAAGAAAAGTATAGTGAGTGTATAAAAACAAGGACTATATAAAAATTTTTTATTTTGTATGTATGTAAAAACAAGGACCTCTCCAACTAACGTCCCCCTACTCAAACCCCCTATCGAAATACCCCCCCTGGTATCGAACTGAAATCCGAATCGCAATCGAAGAAGTCGCCTACTACATATTGCAATATTGCATAAAACTTAATGTATACTGATTATGAAAACTGTGTATTATTTCGTTATTTCCATGCCAAATAGAGCGTGGAAGCAGAGTCCGGATTACCTCACTGAGGATGAGTGTTGGGAAGCAGCGCGCAACTGCAGAGATCACCTCGCCAAACATGATTCAAAGCGTGCAGAGTTCTGTCCGATTAACTTCTGCAGCAAACAGGTTCCTGCGGACGCGTAAGCGTCTGCGGGGGCTTGTTTCCCCTTTTGGGGCAATCGAATAAGCCCTTTATTACCAACTGCAATATTGCACAACATCTTAAACATTATCAAAATGACACTAAGTTTTAAGAAAGATTATGGCGTAGTAGAGACAAGGATATCTCTCACAAACGCCGACAGAGTGGCTATCGCAATTTTAGTAAACGATTTAGAGAATCTTGACTGCAACTCAGACGGACGCATTTGCGTGCCTCAACCAATAATGCAGAATGTTCTCACACTGTGTAAGAATCTTGCAGGCAGGATGCGCGACAAGTCTAACGCTAACGTCTTCACATTGCAAACAGAAGCAATGACAGACGAAGAGTTGCGTGAAGAGGAGGAGCGTCAGAAGTGGATAAAGGAGCATTCCCAGGAGTCGAGTGAAGACGACATGCAAGCTCCCGAACCTACCTCAATTCCAATGCCTTAAGAGTCGTAAAGAGAAAGGGGTCGACCAAGTCGGTCGGCCCTTCACCTTCTCCTCGTGGGTCAATCGAATAAGCCTTTTATTATCAATTGCGTAACAACGCATAAATATATTGTTCCACTTAAATAATGCATTATTATGAAATTTAATGTCAAAAATGTTTTCGTTCTGACCGTTCCCGCAGGGAAGCAGAACGCAGGAAGCAAGTATGTAAAGTTGTCACTCGTTGACGCCAACAATCGCCGAAATAAAGGCGAGCACACGGAGTTCGACGAAGACATCGTAGCAGACTACGTCGAGTTTTATGCAGACGCTGCACCAGACGGTGTAGACCAGTTTGGCGCACCGAAGTTCAAACCGAGTCAGTTGAAGGATGCGAAGAAGCCGTGTCCCGAAGACTTGTTGGTCATCAACGACGCGAACTTCGAGTTCTATCCGTTCGGCAAGACTATGGTCGCAGTCGACGACAATGACCAACCACGTCGCACGGAAGGCGGTCGCCTTATCACTGCCGAAGGCTGTTGGGTCTTTGCTGAGATGTACTACAATGACATGAAAAAGTGTTATGATTACATCCGCAAGCGCGACCCCATCACACGTGGCTCACAGATTATGGCCAGATACTACAAGCCATTAGACCAGGTGCAAGTCGCAGGCGCTGCAAACGGTGTCGTACTGCCGCAGGGCGCAGAGCAGGAAATTCCCGCTCCGACAGGCGCTCCAACTGGCGTACCAGGTGCTGCACCAGCGGTATAGTGACATACTTGTTCGGGGGTCTAAAAGGGCCGTGTGCCCTCCCCCGTTTTTTGTTTAAGCGGAACAACGACGTCTATTAATAGATGGCGTTAGTGACGAATTTATCGTTCGTCACAATATATATACAAACATGAAAATATATCCGAGTTTTACGGTCGAGAGAATATCGAGTTGGAGACGCATAGGTACGAAGTTCGCAGAAAGTAACGTATGCGATGCATTGGTCGGCCATGTAAAGAACCGTAAAGAAACTTGAAAAGGTATCGTTTAACACCAACGTAAAACTTCGGATAAAAATTCACCATTAAGGGTGCTGCCCCAAAATGTAGCAAGATGCGGGTCGTAGTGTTGCAAGACTGACTGTTTAGGCAGGGTCACTGACAAATGAAGACGTGCAGATAACCGATCTTGGATAAGATTGTGGTGAATCAAATGTCTGATAGAGACTATGAAGGAGAAGTTGTGCTCATACATAACCGAGATAAAAAGGTTCAAAGTCCTGAATCGGGTGAATTCTAACTCATCCCTTCAAAATCGGAATGTGGGCTTACTTCCGTGCCAGTAGTATATCAGACATAGAATCAAAAGATTTCGTACAAAGCAAAAAGTTTTTGCGGAATCTGGAGTCAATTAAACTGACACATATTGGCTCCCGTATCGATCGTCTCCTAATTTATAATAGGTGTGTCAGGGCGATTTGACGTATTTTTAGGGGGGGGTGTGGATGTATCCATGAGCTGAGTAGCAACCTAAGCGCTAAGCGTTGTGAAAGTCCGCAAGTACACCGCACCCCCATTTATTATGACGCCATTACAACTATAACTATACATTGTTTTAGGTTTTTATTTTACGTGCTAGTTCGTGAGAATAGGCACGTTTTCTTGTAGTCAAGTAATCAACTAACATACATATAATGAACACATTCAATTTTATTGTTACTATGACCGTAATACTGGTCGTAATAACATGCGCCGTTACTCCCTTACGAGTAGCCTTGATGCTCGACATAGCAGTCGGGACGTTGGGGCTTCTCTTGTATGAAGAATACGGGGAGAATCGACGCAAATAGCAATTAGGGTGAGTCTAGGCAATCGACTTAGTGTCTTGATTAGTGTAGCCATGAACAAAGAACCAAAGTCCTGGTTCCTCACCCATTTTCCATTGAAAGAGCTAAAGGTTTGGAAAAACAGTCTTACTTGACTACACGGGGGAGAGAAATCTCCCCACGTTTTCCATTGAAATCAATTCAATAAAACATACAGTTATGAAACATTCACTTATTTATGTCCTTTTAGTCGCGATTATCGGACTATTTGGAGTAGCCTTCTCACAACACCAGGAGAAGGTAGAACTTCAACAGCAAATTCTCTCGCTGACAAGAGAGAATAATGCTCATCTCTCGTTAATTCACCAAATTTGGATTGACAACCCAAATTATGTGGACGATGTGTTAATGGAAACGGAGGAATTTCAAATCCTCAATAATCTTCGTAAAGGAGATTGGGAGGACACCTTCTTATTCTGGTCTAAATCTGACAGTATTAATTATCTTAACAACCAAAAGTAATGGAAACAATAACAGATTTTGAACAGTTTCTCAAGTTAATCAAAGACGAGCATGAGAGACAAAACAAGGAGGCGAATGACCTCGAAAAGAGATTGTCTACGATCGAAAAAGATCTTGAAAAGCTAAAAGACATGATAGAAAAAACAACAACTAGACGTGTTACAAAAGCTGTTCAGGAACTAGAAAAATCTAAAAGAGAGTTTCCAAAAACGTTTCAAGAAGTGTTAGACATCTTGAAAACTAACGCTAAAGACAGCCATGTTGATTTTTTGTACATCTTATGGATCGGAATTACGAATAATCAAGATGTGATCTCTCAAAGAGCAACACTACAAGAATTGGCCGTTTTGAAGTGCATGTTGATAACAAAAGCTATCAATATGATTGACAAATCAGTTGAGTCCAATATTTATCGCTTGTACTTTTATCGTGGTAATGGCGACATTAGCAATGACGGTATCTATAACACCTGCACATGGTCTACGCCTAGCACTCTTGTTTTCAAGAGTAAAGAAGGCGCAAATCATGCTCTAAAGTATTTTAAAGAAGATTGGAAACGAATGTATTGAAAGAATCTTCTAATCTTTAACTCCTGGGGAATTTACCCACCCCAGGAGTATATATGTAAACTAACCTTAAGGGGCTCTCTTAAGGCGGTTCCAAGTCCGCAAGTCGTGTTCTAGACGCGATGAATAGTGAGGACATATATATAGCCAGTCTACAACTACGACAGAGAACCTGGGTCGGTTGGGCTGGCACATGCTTCCGTAGCTCAGTTGGTAGAGCACTACACTTTTAATGTAGGGGTCCTGCGTTCGAATCGCAGCGGTCGCACGCCCGAAAGGGTAAATGTCTCTATCAACCTTAAAAGGAACATTTTTCCAATTAGTCATACGGTTCGTGAGAATAGTATGACTTCTCTTAATGTGTAAGTGAGAGATTAAATAAGTCTTAC
>AUXO013083459.1_pt1 | contig 19659 bp, 19 predicted proteins | sample 768731 | NCBI WGS metagenome assembly AUXO01 (sample SAMN02715735, study PRJNA202380) | gut metagenome | biome: sheep rumen | host: Ovis aries | place: New Zealand: Palmerston North
CGTGTATCTGGATATGCTGTTAAGTTCATCGACCTTACAAAGGAACAGCAGATGGATGTAATTTCAAGAACATTCCACGATCATATGTAAGAATCGGTCAGAAATGACACGCAGATTGCATAGAGTTGTATAGAACTTGAAGAGCGGGGGCGATTCCTTATGAATCGTTCCTGCTTTTTTGCTATAAGGAAAATTCATTTCTATATAGTTATTATTATAAGTGATTCCTTGCGATTTTATAGGTATCAATGGCTTTTTTAGATATTTAATGATTAAGAATAGGAAAAGGTGTTTCAATGTTTCGAAAAATGAGAAGATTCAAACAACAGGTTTCGAATGAAGAATGTATACAGATATTAAAGGAAGAGAAACGTGGTGTTTTATCCATGATTGGTGAGAATGGATACCCGTATGGAATTCCGATAAATTTCTATTATGATGAGGAAGCAGGAAAAATCTACTTCCACTGTGCAAAAGAAGGACATAAAATAGATGCTTTACGCAAAGATAATCGCGTATCATTTTGTACACATAATACAGGTTTCCAAAAAGAAGGTGACTGGGCATGGAATGTGACGAGTGTTGTTGTATTTGGAACCATTACATTGGTTGAAGATAAGGAAAAGACTTACGAACATGTTAGAAAACTCGGATTAAAGTATCATCCGACTGCAGAATCTGTGGAAGAAGAAATGAAAAAGGCAGCTGCACGAGTTCAACTGCTTGAATTATCCATTGAGCATATGACAGGAAAGCTTGTCAATGAGTCATAATAATCCATATAACAACGTAGAAAATACATCTTTTATCAGCAGAGAGCGGATAAAGGGTATGTGATACGTTTTTATACAGAATGAAATAGAGATGTTTGTATATAATAAGTTTTGGGGCTTTGCCCTTTCGATTCGAATTTATGTATGGTGTAAAATTGCATACAGTATACATAAAGATACGTTGTGTTTATGGAGTCGTAAGGGGAGAGGCTCAATGAATAGACATCAATCTAGAAATTTGCCCCAGTATTGTTTTAAGAGAGGAGATTATAATGAGCGAAGGAAAAGAAATCAAAGGTAGAATTCATTCGATAGAAAGTTTTGGTTCTGTAGATGGACCAGGTGTACGTTATATCATATTTTTACAGGGTTGTGCAATGCGCTGCAAATTCTGCCACAATCCCGAAACATGGAATATGGAAGGCGGCACATTTGAGACACCAGAAGAAGCATTTAAGAAGGCATATCGATTCCATTCTTATTGGAAAAAGGACGGCGGAATTACAGTCAGTGGTGGAGAAGCACTCTTACAGATTGATTTTGTGACAGAGCTATTCCGTATTGCACATGAAAAAGGTGTAAATACAACATTAGACACGTCAGGTAATCCGTTTACGTTAGAAGAGCCATTTATTTCAAAATTTAATGAATTGATGAAGTATACAGATTTGTTTATGTTGGATATTAAACAGATGAACCTTGCAAAACATAAGGATTTGACAGGCTGGACCAATGAAAATATTTTACAGATGGCAAAATATTTATCAGATCACGGCAAGAATATGTGGATTCGTAATGTATTAGTACCGGGAGTTACGGATGATGATGAAGATTTGATTGCACTTCGTGACTTTGTAAAGGAATTAAAGACAGTTCAGCGTTTTGAGGTACTTCCATATCATACACTTGGTGTATTCAAATGGGAGAATTTAGGAATTCCATATTCATTGTCAGAGGTACGTCCACCATCAAAAGAGCGTATTGAGCAGGTAAATGCACTGCTTGAAACTGCCAAATATGATGGATATCTGAAAGCATAATTGTGGGAAATTTGACGAAAAATGAATCTGCGACGTGTGGATATTTGCTGCGGGTTGGTGAAATTGAACTTACAGTTTACAAAAAGAAAATCAAAAATATTAATTTATATGTAAAAAATCCTGACGGGCGTGTGGTAATTACTGCGCCCGTCAGAACTGCAAATAGCACAATTGAACATTTTGTCAGAAAAAAATACGATTGGATTCTTGCACATCAGGAGCGTATCAGACAGTCACAACAGCAGAAAACATCAGAACCTGTTATCATTTCAGAAAAAGATAAGGCAGTTCTTTATCAAAAGGTACTTGAATTGGCAGCAAAGTGGGAACCGGTTATGGGGGTACACTGCAACAAATTTTCAATACGTACGATGAAAACGAGATGGGGAAGCTGCTCCATTTATAAAAAGACAATTCGTATTAATGCGCTGCTTGTTCTAAAGCCGGAGAAATGTTTAGAACTGATAGTTGTGCATGAACTTACACATTTATTAGAACCGAGCCATAATGCTAGATTTTATGCGTTGATGACACATTTTTTGCCTGATTGGAAAGAGCGGGATATACAATTAAAGGAAAAAGTAGATTCGTTCGTTCAGGTCTAGTTTTACGAAATAAAAATTTAGAAACTCTTATAAAATGCATTGACATAAAACCTATTACGATATAATATAGTATTGAAAACTATGTAATATTGAAAAAAATACGAGATACATAAAAGTATTTTAGAAAAGTATCTTGTGTGGTTGATATAAAATCGATGATATCGTAGGAGAGGTTAATTATGAAATGGGCAGTTGTTGTAGATTCATCAAGTGATATGGCTTGTATGAAGCAGGAAATAGAAGAAGCAGCTAATGGAAATGTATTATTTGAAAGTGTGGCATTGAAATTAGAGGCTGGAGAGGTAGAGTTTACAGATGATGAAACTCTCGATGTGGATGAGATGATTTCTTATCTGAAGTCTTACAGTGGGAAGTCAGGAAGTGCGTCACCAAGTCCACAAGAGTGGTATGATGCATTTGAGCAGGCAGATAATGTTATAGCAATTACAATTACGAGTGAGTTATCAGGAAGTTATCGCAGTGCATGCGCAGCAAAGGATATGATTCAGGAAGATTATCCGGACAAGAATATTTTTGTTTTGGATTCAAAGTCAACCGGACCTGAGATGGTATTATTGGCAAGAAAGGCAGTTTCATTTGCATTAGAGGATATTTCGTTTGATGAAATGCAGCAGAAGATGTTAAAGTATCAGAAGCGTACACATTTGATTTTTGCATTGGAAAATATGGATAATTTGATTAAAAATGGTCGTGTCAATAAGTTAGAAGCGGGGGTTGCGGCGCTGTTAGGAATCAAGATTCTTGCACGCGCAAGTGTTCAGGGAACGCTCGAAATTATGAAAAAGGCACGTGGTAAGACCAAAGTTTATGATAAAATGCTTGAAGAAATGTTAGACTATGGATATATTGGCGGTCATGTCGTAATTAGTCATTGTAATAATGAGGCAATGGCCGGGTATCTGAGACTTAAGATTCTTGAAAAATATCCGGACAGTCAGGTAGATATTATCCGAACAAGAGGTTTATGCAGTTTTTATGCAGAAGAAAAGGGCGTTCTTGTGGGGTATGAGCGTATAGAAGCATAAATGCATACTTTCTTAAGAACATAATAGACAATTGAATAGAATAAAATAAATAAGACAGATATATAATGTAAGCAGTTTATATATCTGTCTTATTTTATTAGAAAATTTTATCAAACGCAGTTAAAGTGCTTCCTTTAAAAATTCTTTAATGGCATCAAAGCTCTCCTGACTGATGACGTGTTCCATACGACAGGCATCATCTTCTGCAACTTGTGCATCTACACCTAAAGAGCATAACCATTTGGTTAACAATTCGTGTCGTTCGTAAATCATTTCGGCAATTGCTTTGCCGGATTCTGTTAAATAAATATATCCTTCTTTTGTAACTGTAATATGTGATTGTTCCCGCAGATGCTTCATTGCGATGCTGACACTGGATTTTTTGAACTCCATTTCATTTGCAACATCGACAGAGCGAACAACAGGAAGTTTTTTGCTCAAGATTAAAATTGTCTCGAGATAATTTTCTGCTGACTCATGTACTGCCATAATATTCTCCATTCTGAAGCAAGCGTGATAACCACGGATTCTGCTTCGACTTTATATTCCGTTTCAACCAATTAGTAACTAGTATAACACGAAAAATATATTTAGGCAAATTAAAATGTATCCATTTACATAGAGTGAGTGAGAAAACGTATCGTTTTCTGGATAATATTAAGGGGGTTGACATTTTAAACAAAAATGGTTATTATAAATCATACAAAACTACTATGAATAATATGAATTAAAGAAAAGTCTTAGATTGGAGGGTAATATGTTACGTGTGGAAAATTTATTTCAGGATACAGAATATGAAGATAGCAGACAAATGCCTCATATCAGCGAAGTTGTAGTTGATGGAGGAGATCATAATCTATTTGGTTATATTTTAACACCGGGTGGAGAATATAAGGGTGTACATCCGTGTGTTATTATGTCACATGGTTTTCCGGGATATACGACCAATAATGATTTGGAGCATGCCCTCCGCAGGATGGGATGTGTTGTTGTGCATGTCAATCACAGAGGGGCATGGGGCAGTGAAGGAAATTATTTTTTCAGCAATCTGCCAGAGGATATCAAGCATGTTTATGATTGGATTACATCCAAAGAAAGAGTAGAAGAATTTCAGATTGATACAGAAAATATTTTTCTTGTAGGTCATAGTATGGGGGGAATGACTGTACTGAATGCGACGAAACATTTGAAAAATATTCGTGGAACAGTTGCCATTGCACCATATGATTTGGGGTATTGGTTCGAACATGGAGAAGAACAGCAGCTTAGAGAGATGATTCGTGATGAAGGGAAATGCTTGAAACTTACAAGCGAGGAAGCATTATTTGAAAATGGAAGAGAATATGCAGACAAACTTGCATTAAAGAACCTTGCAGCAGATTTACAGTCTCGAAATGTCTTATTTATAGCAGCTGACTGTGATACGATTGCACCGCCGGATAAGATGATTACGCCACTGTATACACAGTTATCGCAGCAGAACCAAAAACAAATAACACTGCATACAGACCATTCTTTATGCGGTGCAAGAATTCGTCTGGCAAAAGAAATTGGTGCATGGATTGCACAGTTGAGCATTTCCTAGGAAATGTGATTATATTGGTCTGATACAGAGAAGGATGAAATTTATTCGCATAAATGCTAGAAATGTGCTATCATAAAATATAGTTTTTACAAGAAGATTATTTGTGGAGGAAAGGAATAGGGGATATTTTATGAGAAGACGACATTTATTATTCATACCGGCTATTGCATTTGCATTGATTGCAGGCTTTACGGCAAAAGATACAATACAGGTTGAAGCGAAAGAGAACGTAGTAGTTGTACTAGATCCGGGGCATGATGCGATGCATGTGGGTGCAAGAGGATATTATGGAGTTCGGGAAGAAGAATGTAATATGCAGATTGCACTTTCCTGTAAAGAAGAACTAGAACAATACGATGGGGTAACGGTTTATTTGACACATGATACATTAGATTGTGCGAATCCATGGCTGAGTACGAGACAGTGTCTGTATGCAAGAGCAGATTATGCGAAGGCTTTCGGAGCAGATGTGTTAATTAGTTTGCATAATAATGCAGGAGCTGATGCAAGAGGATATGAAATTTATTATCCAAATGGAAATTATATTCCGGAGTTTCATGAAATAGGGTATGATCTTTCACAGTCTATTGCAAATCAGTTGGGAGCATTGGGACTTAATGACAGAGGCTTGCATACAAGAAACAGTGATGAAGACAAAGCACTTGATGAGAACTGGTATCCGGATGGTTCCAGAGCAGATTATTATGCGATTATTCGGACTGCAAAGTATCACGGGTTTGTAGGTATGATTATTGAACATGCATATGTATCAAATGAAGACGATGCTGCATTGCTTGCTGATGATAGTATGTTACATGCAATGGGTGTGGCAGATGCAACAGGGATTGCAGAGTATTACCATTTAACGAAGAAAAGTAATCGCACAGGTGTATATCAGGGAGATGATGGAAACTGGTATTATTATAATGAAGGTGAAGTTGTAAAGGATTTCAATGGTATTGCAGCAAATGAATTTGGGGAATGGTATATTACCGACGGACAGGTTGATTTCTCTTACACAGGACTGACATTTGCATCCGGTATTTGGAATTATGTTGTTGGCGGTAAAGTTGCAGCAGATTATACCGGACTTGCAGGAAATGAATATGGCTGGTGGTATGTAGCAAATGGACAAGTTGATTTTACATACAACGGACTTGTTGAAAATGTGAATGGCTGGTGGAAAATTACGGATGGCCGTGTTGCATTTGAGTATACAGGCGTAGCAGAAAATGAGTTTGGCTGGTGGAAAATAACAGATGGACGTGTTGATTTTAACTATACAGGTATTGCAAATAATGAATACGGCTGGTGGAGAATTGTCGGTGGACAAGTCGATTTTACTTACACAGGTGTAGCAGAAAATGAGTACGGCTGGTGGAAAGTAACCAATGGAGCAGTTGATTTTACATTTACAGGACTTGCAAGTAATGAGTTTGGTTGGTGGTATATTGATAATGGTCAGGTGGATTTTTCATACACAGGATTGGCAGCGAATGAAGTCGGAACATGGTATGTAAAGAATGGTGGCGTTGATTTTACCTACAATGGAACGTACACATTTGAAGATAAGACATATTCCGTTACAGCAGGTTTAGCTGCTGTAAAGAAGACAGAAGAACAGAAAGAGTTACAGTCTTCAGAGCAGACAAAGACATCAGAAAAAGTAAAGACGTCAGAGGATACAACGGCTTCTAAAGAAGAAAGCGAATCTGTAAAGAAGCAGGAAACAAAGGCAGAAACGACAGAGATGACCACGCAGACTGAGAAACAAGAGGAAACAACAAATATAGAAACTACAAAGAATTCGCAGAATGATAATACTGTAAAAGCCCCAATGACAGCAGCAAAATAATGTTCGTAAGTACATTAGAAAATACTGTATAATAATAGAAAGGGTTGTTCGAAATGAAGCATATTATTTTTGATGTTGGAGAAGTTTTGTTAGAGTACCGTTGGAAAGAAATGTTGACGGACGATTATGAATTGGAAGAATCGTATGCAAATCGCTTGGGAATACAGATTTTTGAAGATTCATTGTGGAAAGATTTTGATGCAAATACAGCAGCAAAAGAAGAAATTATCAGGCAGTATGAACAGAAATATCCGGAAGATGCAAAGCATATTCGCTGGTTCATTGAACACGGTGAGTTAATGAAAGTTGCACGTCCGGATGTGTGGGAGCGTGTTCATAAGCTCAAACAGGCAGGTTATCAAATTTATTTGTTATCTAATTATTCGGAAGATTTATTTACAAAACACACAAAGGATGCTCCATTTTTAAAAGATATTGATGGAATGGTTGTATCTTATCAGGTTCATTTGTTAAAGCCGGATATGCGTATTTATCAGTGTTTGTGTGACAAATATGAACTAGAGCCGGAAAACTGTATATTTTTTGATGACAGACAGGAAAATGTGGATGCTGCAAATACATTTGGAATGGAAGCATATACCGTTACATCAAAAGAATATTTATTGGAGCAGTTGGATTCTTTGTTGGAAATGTAACAAAGAAGATGTGACAGTACTGTTCAAGAATTGAATCAAATATAAAAATATGATATGATTTGTGTTATGCGTGGCAGTGGTTGTCACGCATAATGTGCGTCAATAAGAAGTGAAAAATAAGAGGGTAGAGAGCAATGTTGAGATTAAAGATGAAAAGAAGTATAAAAAAGCTACATTTGGCTGCCATTTGTACGACGGTTGCGATGAGCAGTATCATTGCAATACCATTTGCAGTACCCAAACAGGCTATGGCAGAAGAATTTCAGATGAATCAGTATGCAGGATATACATATATTGGCAGCCCACAGGATTTATTGCAGATTGCAGAGAATCCTTCCGGAAATTATGTATTGATTGATGATATTGATATGACAGGAGTTGATTGGAAACCGATTGCTTTTCAGGGAGTATTAGACGGAAATGGTCACAGTATTCTGAATCTTTCGGTAACAATGGTCACAGAACCGACAGAAGTAACGTATGATGGAAATATGAAGACATACCAGTCTCATTTTGCAGGAATGTTTAGCACGATGAAAGGAGCGACGATTCAGAATCTGGGACTTATCAACGAGCGAATTACGGCAGAGTCTGAAGAAAGTGCATTTGTAGGAGGTGTTGCCGGATATTCTGACAATAGTACGATTGACAATTGTACCATTCAGGGAAATTATTCTTTAACAACAGGAAGTCATATGTTTGGTGTAGCAGGTGTTGTAGGTTTTGGTAACGGAACGGTATCAAACAGTACGGTTGATGTGACACTCATTTGTACAGATACGAATGTGGAAGATAAAGACGAACAGTTTATGGGTGGCATTATTTCTGACGGTTATATGAATATTTCGAATTGTAACGTTAAGATTGCCGGCTATGATTCAGATCATGGTTATGTGCATAACGGAGGAATTATCGGCATGCATATGCCATATCCAAAGGGAACAGGCGCAACCGGAAATATTAGAAATTGTCATGTTGACGGATTTATTACATTTTTTGAAGATAACACAGATAGAAGAGCCTATTGTGCACCGGTTTACGGAGAAATGTTAGGCGGGTTGTATGTTTCAAATAATACAGAGAATTTTACCAGAGATGAACGAATGGATTATTCTGTTAATCTGAAACCGGAAATGTGTGCAAATCCTGTGTATAGCAGTGTGGTTACAGAACCGGGATGTGAGCAGTTTGGATATACGACACACACATGTACACAGTGTGGATATACATATACGGATGCATATACAAAGAAAGCACATCAGGTTCAGACGTATACAACAAAGGTATCACCTACATATGAGCAGACAGGATATGAAGAAGGAGTCTGTTCGGTGTGTCATACAACTGTTGGACGTGCGATAAACAGATTGGTTGCGGTAGAAAAGTGTACATTAAACAGACAGCAGCTTACCATAACAAAAAATAATACCGAACAGATTGGACTTCAGATTACACCGTCCAATGCCACGCTGACGGATGCATACTGGCAGTCATCTGATGAGTCTGTTGCGAAAGTGAGTCAGGATGGTGTTGTAAAAGGCGTACATACAGGAACAACAACGGTATCTTATGTTGTAAATGGCAAAGTTCAAGCAGAATGTTCCGTAGATGTAAAGACCAATCAGACTGCAGTGATGGTAATCATTATCGCTTTTGCAGTGGGATTGTTAGTACTTATCACATTAGGATATTATTTTCATGCAAATAGAAAGAACAAGAAAAGAGCAAGATAATCAAAATTAAACATGCAAGAAGCAGAATCTCCGATGTACCTGATTTCTTTGGGTACGTTGGAGATTTTTATAATTATAAAAAATGTTTCAGTTGGTAGGGAAATGTTTTGACTATATATATCTTTTGTATTAAAATAATAGTAGATTAGTGTATTGTGAGTATCAACAGATTGGGGGGATGGTTGATGAAACGATTCCGAAGCTGGCAGAATAGTCTCAGTAAAGAACAAATATTAGGAATGAGACTGGTTTTATCGAGTTGTTTAGTGTTAATGGTAATGTTGTTTCAATTTCGGTGGATTACACATAGCGTGGCACAAACCACACAGGCTAGTATGCTTGAAATAAAAAAGACAGAAATAACGAATACTGTTAAAAATATTGTTTGCACCTTAGATGCGGAAAAACAAGATTATATGGCAAAATATACGGATGTGACAAATGAGCAGGTAAAGGAGCATTTATATCAGTGTCTGAGACGTTGGATATATTCGTCTTCCTTTGAAGATGGTGCATATCCGTGGGTGAAGGAGCTGTTGTCATTTGAGGGAGGAGACAATTATGCAAGACGTTTAATTCATCCGGGAGAGCCGGAAACAGAAGGAATGTATTTATCTACAGATAAAGATGATGGAAATGGATATTATTTATATAGAGAAGAATTAGAAGAATTAAAAGAAAATGGCTGGGTTTATCATGAGTATCTTTTCAAAAAGTTGAATTCCGATGAGGTCACAAAAAAGATTGCATATACACAACTTTATTCAGATTATAACTGGATGATATCCATGGGAGTGCATATAGATGATTTGGATGTATATGTAGAGGAGGCACGGACAAGAATTTTACCATATGCAATTGAGGGAATACTTATTTTAGAAGGCATTCTGATTGCAGGATATATTTTATTATACAGATTACAGAGAGACCAGTACCGGATAGGGGAACAGCTTTTAAAAAATCAGGTGGAATCAGATCATTTAACAGGTGCTGGTTCAAGAAGATATGGAGATTCTCTGATACAGGTTTATTATCATATGTTTCGTAAGCGAAAGAAAAATATTCTTGTGATGATGGCAGATATTGATTATTTTAAGAAGGTAAATGATACATATGGACATGAGATAGGAGATGTGGCATTACAACGTTTTTCGGCAGCCATACAGTCCTCATTGCGTGCACAGGATAAGCTGATTCGGTGGGGTGGCGATGAGTTTGTATGTATGTTTGAATACGACAGTCATATGAATGTTTCCGGAATTGGAGATAAGTTGCTTGCAGCAATACACGGAATACAAATTGAAACAGAACGTGGAGTGGTTCGTCTGACATCTTCTATGGGATTTACAATATTTCATGAGACAGATAACTCTGTGGAAGATATTATGAAACGTGTAGATAATGCACTTTATGAAGCAAAAAAACAAGGAAGAAATCGTTATGTTATTGATATATAATAACAGTATTTTGTCATAGATAAATGACGGTAAAAGCAGGAGAGTTTGGAATGACAATTGGTGAGCAGATTCAAAAAATTCGTAAACAAAAGAAAATTCCGGTAGAGCAGATTGCAGCAGAACTGGGGGTATCCAAAACAACGATTTATCGTTATGAGGATTCTTCTATAGAGAAAATACCCGTAAAAACATTCGAAAAACTATGCCGGATTTTAGGAGTTTCATCCATAGAGTTACTAGGAAATGTGGAAGAAACAAATCAAAAATCCGAATTTCGTAATGCAAAAGAGGCAATGGAATATATTTTAAAGACACCGGTATTAGCTGAATATGCAGGATATGAGTTATCTGAGATACAGGATGAAACCATTGCAGTGTTTGCAGAGGAACTTTTAAAGCAGCTGGAATTTGCTGTGTATAAATATCAGTCAAAATATAAGGAGCATTAAGTCAAATCCCTGCTTATTATTGACAGATAGACAAAACAACTTTAGAAAATCGGTACAATTGGAATCTGTGGGAGAATGTCGTTGCATACATGAATCATTTCTTCTACAGATTCTTTCATTCCCTGTTCAAACCAGTCAATTACAATCGAATCAAGTGCACCCCACCACGATAAATCTTTATACCGGATTCTAAAATCCACATCGATATAACATTTTGAAAAAACTTCTGTATGAACAAGAAAGTCCGAAATATGAATTCCACCGTGTAAAAGAATGTGTATATTTTCTTGATATTTACAAAACAATTCAAAAATCGCCTGATAGCATGTAAGAGAAGTCTGATGCTGTCTGTAATCAGCTAAAATCAGGTAGAGTTCGCCAAATAATATATCCGCCATGTCTGATAAAATGGCACGTTTTGAGTCAAAATTGCGGTAAAATGCCATTCTGGATACACCGGAATGTTTTACGATATCCGTAATTGTAATTTTATCAAATGGAGTATTTTTCATAAGTTCTAGCAATGCAGACTGGATACATTCTTTTGTCAGTTTGTTTGCCTGTTCGTTTGATAATTTTTCAAGAGATGTGTTGAGCGTAGCTAATTTTTCTGCTCGTTTCTGGTGTGTGTGCATTTTCAATACTCCTTTCTGTTTCATTACATTTACAATCAATCGGAACATGATACGATTCTAAAATAAATCATAGCATATTTTTATAAGCGGTCAATAAAATCCATATAAAATCTATAAATGATATATAAATATTAAAATTTTGTTAAGAAATTGACAGGAGCAATTGTTGGTGTTACACTTGTAACGCTAAAAATAAGGTTTCGCAAAATTCCGTATATAGTTTGTGGGTAGGACTATATTTGGAATCAGGAAGGAGATACACAGAAATGAAGAAATTAAAAAACATGGGAATTATGTTCAAGATTCTTGTGCCGGTTGTATGCATGGGAATTCTTGCATTACTTAGTTCTGCAATTGCCCATTATGCTTTGAAAGATAATCAGGAATCAAGCAGATTGGTATCAGGTGATGGAATCGATATGATTGTTGCTTTGGATGAGATTAATATTCGTACGGAAGAGGTACAGAAATTAACGCTTGGAATCATAACGGATGGTGATACAGGACATTCAGACTATATTACAAAAGAAATTGATGTATGTTTTGAAAAAATAAATAAATATGAGCAGCAGCTTACGTCACAAAAAGAAACGTTCAGTCCGGAAGAACAAAAAGAGTTAGAGGAACTGTTTCAGAATTTAAAGGATGCGCAGAAAAAGACATTTGACATTATTGAATTGTCAAAAACTGACCGTGTCGGTGCTGTCACACAGGCAAATCAGTCGATGGCAGACTGGACAAAGACATTAAAGGGAAATATTGATGCGCTTGTAGAAAGCAATGATAATCGTATTGAGGAACTGACTGCATCGCAGGAGCGTGTATATAAGAATAGTTCTATGATTTTAACAGTCTTTGCACTCTTAGAGGTAGCAGGTTTGCTTGTGACAGTATTTATTGCATATAAGTCTGTGATTGCACCACTCAAAAACCAAAAGACACAGTTGGAAGAGATTATTGAAGATATTCGAAAAGGACATGGCGATCTTACAAAGCGAGTAGATGTACGCTGTAAGGATGAGATTGGTGTATCCTCTGAAGGAATCAATCATTTTATAGAGACGCTTCAGGGAATTATGGGCAAGATTGTTCATAATTCCAATGTATTAGACAATGTTGTGGGCAGTGTATCAAGCAGTGTCAGTGCATCTGGTGACAGTGCAAATGATATTTCAGCCATTATGGAAGAACTTTCTGCGACGATGGAAGAAGTATCTGCGACAACAAGCGATGTCAATGAAAGTACAGCTTCCGCAGAAGAACGTGTCGTTCACATGGCAGAACAGTCTGAGACAATTTCAGGTTATGCACAGGAAATGAAACAGCGTGCAGTTGAATTGGAGCGTGTTGCTACAGACAACATGAACAGTACGAATGAAATTGTTGGCAATATCACACAGGAAATGAATATAGCACTTGAAAATAGTAAGAGTGTAGAAAAGGTTACACAGCTTACAGATGAAATCTTAAGCATTTCAAGTCAGACAAACTTACTTGCGTTAAATGCATCTATTGAAGCGGCAAGAGCAGGAGAAGCTGGCAGGGGCTTTGCAGTTGTTGCGGATGAGATTCGTGGACTTGCAGATTCAAGCAGAGAAACAGCAAATAATATTCAGACAATCAATGAGCAGGTAATCGCGGCAGTTCAGGGACTGATGAAAGCATCCGAAAAGATTATCGCATACATCAATGAAAATGTATTAAATGACTATGCTGCGTTTGTCAAAGGCGGACAGCAGTATAATGAAGATGCATCACATATTGATGAAGTGATGGGAGATTATGCACAGGAAACAAAGAATGTTATGGAACATATGGGACAGATTAAAGATGCCGTTGATGGAATTAGCCGTGCAGTGGAAGAAAGTGCACAGGGGGTAACAGACGCAGCAATTAGCGTGGATTCTTTGGTTCACTCACTTGCAACAGTCAATGACCAGATGAAGGATAACAACGAAGTTGCTAATAATCTGAAAAATGAGTCTTCAAATTTTACAAATGTATAATGTAATCTGAAATACTACAACATAATTTGCTACATAGGCATATTTTTGGTATAATAAAAGAGGTTCTGGTTGACAGTCGTATGACAGAGAATCAGAACCTCTTTTGTTATTCTATAAAGGGATGGATATTAGATGGACAAAAGTTCATGTCATATCCAGCCGGTCTGTAAAGTTAGGAGTGAGTCTTATTATTAATTTTAAGCGTTATATGTCGGTGGCACTTGCCTATGTTGGAATTATTGTCGGTGCCGGTTTATCATCAGGTCAGGATATATTACAGTATTTCTTGTGTTTTGGAACAAAGGGAATGATTGCAGTTGTTCTTCTGGGAATACTAAATATCATTTTTGGTGGAATTATTTTAGCATTGGGCTGTTATTATAAGTCCGATAATCATCAGGATGTGTTGGAACAGATTGCGCATCCGGTTCTTAGTAAAGTGATAGATTTCACATTGATTATTTCCGGATTTATCATCGGATTTGTTATGATTGCAGGTGCAGGAGCAAATGCGCATCAGCAGTTTGGAATTCCGGCATGGCTGGGGGCATTGATTTGTTCCGTGTTGATTATCATCGTATCATTTTTGGACTTCAATAAGATTACAGGGATTCTTGGGGTATTTACACCGATTATTATCGTGATGCTCGTTGTGATTACTGCATATACATTTCTTGGAAAATCTTATGATTTTTCGCAGTTAAGTACAGTCGCACAGACCATAGAACCAGCAATTCCATTTCCGGTGATGTCGGCGGTTAACTATTTTTCTATCTGTGCGGTAACGGGAGTATCCATGGCATTTGTGCTGGGTGGTTCTATGTTAAAAATCGGAAATGCACAAAAGGGCGGTATGATTGGCGGAACAATTATTGGGATTATTATTTTCTGTGCATCTATTACTTTGTTTGCAAATATCGGGATAGCCAAAGATGCAGAGATTCCAATGCTTGCAATTGTAAAGCAAATCTCTCCGGTGTTTGCTTTCGTGTATGCAATCGTTATTTTTGCACTGATTTTCAACACTGCATTTTCGTTGTTTTATGCCACAGCAAAGCGTTTTGCAGGAGATCACACAAAGAAGTTAAGAATCTATCTGTTTGTAATGGTGGGAATCGGTTATGTTTGTAGTTTTTCCGGATTTAAGCAGTTGGTATCTGTATTGTATCCGATTCTTGGTTATGTTGGAACGCTTCTGCTCATTGTATTGTTAGCTGCATGGATTCGGGAAAAGGACAATATTATGGTCGAAAAGCTCAGACGACGGAAAATGATTCATATTTTATCAAAGAAGTATGAGGAAGATGAAGAATTTACGCACAAAGATGTTCAGAAGTTAAAAGCATTGGGAGAAGAATCCGTGGCAGATACAGAAGCACTCAAGCAGGATGTCATTGATTTTGTCAATGAGAAATATGACGAGACGGATGATTAGGCGGCTGCAGAAGTAAAAGGAATTATCTTAAAATTCATCAAAGCGGAAGATGTGAAACGCACCGTGATATTGGTATCACATAGAGCATCGGCAATGAATAACGCAGATTATGTGATTGAGGTGTAGTGGGGATTATACAGTCCGAAACCTGATTGTACTTGGTAAAAAGGGAGAAACATAAGTCTTGAAAGTATTGTAGAAATGCAGTATTTTCAAGGCTTTTTTTGTGTTATAAGAAATTATTTTGATAATTTTATAAAAAATATCGTTGTAACTACTGACATTACAATGAAACAATGATATAGTTACATCATCAAAGATGTAACAAACAATATTACATCTAAAAACATGCAATGTGAGAGACGTCTCCATTGCAAAGAATAAAAGCAAAGGAGACAGATACATGGGCATTTTGGGTAAATTATTTGGCAGCAAGAACACAGAGATAACTTACACAAACAATTTAAAGGAGGAACAGATTATGACAAACAAGGAAAAGGCATTGGCACTCATTGGAACATTTGCAACAGGTGATACAGCAAAGGCAGCAACACTTTTAAAGGATTCTTACATTCAGCATAATTTAGCATTTGGTACTGGTAAAGATGCGTTTGTAGGAGCTGTTGCAGGACTTGCACAGGCACCGGTTCAAACAACAGTAGAAAATATTCGTGCATTTGAAGATGGAGATAAGGTATTTTTACAGACAGTATATAATTTTGCAGGTGCAGGCAAGCAGGTAGCGTTTGATGTATTTCGATTTGAGGATGGTCTGATTGCAGAACACTGGGATAATTTACAGGATATTGCAGAACCAAATCCTTCCGGTCATACACAGATTGATGGAACAAAGACGGTAACAGATATTGATAAGACAGAGGCAAATAAGAAGGTGGTATTAGGTTTTGTAGAAGATGTACTTATGGGTAAAAATATGGATGCCCTTACATCTTACTATGATGGAAATAATTATATTCAGCACAATACCGGTATTGCAGATGGTCTTGATGGACTCGGCGCTGCACTTGCAGCAATGGCAGAACAGGGAATTGCGATGGTATATGATGAGACACATATTGCAGTAGCAGAAGGAAACTTCGTATTGGTTGGCAGTCAGGGCTCTTTTGGTGGAGCAGATGTTACATTTTACGATTTATTCCGCGTAGAAAATGGTAAGATTGCAGAGCATTGGGATGTTATTGAAAATCTGGCAGAACAGTCAACATGGGCAAATCAGAATGGAAAATTTGGAAATGAGGCTATTCTTGTAAGATAGAGACAAGAACCTGTGAATAAGACATTGTTCTTATCGAGGTTTTACTGAGAAAATATAGATACGCAGCAGATGTAATAAGAAGTAAGCGTATAACAGATAGGAAATAAAGGAGCGTATGGATATGGATCAGAATACAAAGGACTTTTTGAAGATTTTGGTGGAAGACATTCATTCTACGACCATTGCGACACTTGACGAGGAGAAAAGACCGCTTACCAGAGTGATTGATATGATGCTTTGGGATGAAAAAGGTGTGTATTTTCTGACGGCAAAAGGAAAGGCTTTTTATCAGCAGCTTATGGAGCAGAAGTACATTTCGCTCTCTTCAATTAAAGATAAAAGATCCATATCCTTGCGTGGACAAGTTGAGAATATCGGAAATGAGAAGCTGGATGAAATTTTTGAAAAAAATCCCTACATGCAGGGAATCTATCCGGGGGATACGAGGTCTGCATTGGAAGTGTTTCGACTATTTAAAGCGACTGGAGAATTTTTTGATATTAGTGATCCAAGGAACGTGACGAGAGGCAGTATTGTTATTGGAGAAGCGCAGCAAAAGAAACATGGATACTATGTAGGAGATGCCTGTATTGGATGTCAGATGTGTGCTTCGGTATGTCCACAGAAATGTATTGATATTTCGACAACACCAGTCGTTATTGACCAAAATCATTGTCTGCACTGTGGACGTTGTGCAGAAATTTGTCCACAGCAGACAATCCAAAAGTTGGATAAATGAAATTAAAAAGAAAAAGTTTCAATGTAACTATTGACATTACAATAAAAAGATGATATGATTACATCATCAAAGATGTAACAAATAACATTACATCTAACAACAAGAAATTATTATGAAACGTATAGGAGGACAAACACATGAAATTAGCAGTTGTAGCAGCAAACGGAAGAGTAGCAAATAAGGTTATCACAGAAGCAGTCAACAGAGGAATTGAAGTAACAGCTTTTGGCAGAAAAGAAGAGAACAACACACAGGCACAGACTTATGTAAAGAAGGATATTTTTGACATCACAAAGGAAGATTTAGCAGGATTTGATGTTGTTGTTGATGCATTTGGTGCATGGACAGCAGAAACGCTTCCGGCACATAGTACAACACAGGCACATCTTTTAGAGGTACTTGCAGGAACAGATACAAGACTTCTTATTGTAGGTGGTGCAGGAAGTCTTTATGTGAATCCAGAGCATACAGCATGTGTGTCAGATGGTCCGGACTTCCCAGAAAGCTATCAGCCAATCGCACAGGCAATGGCAAAAGCACTTTCAGAACTTCGCAAAAACAAGGATGTTCAGTGGACATATATCAGCCCGGCAGGAGATTTTCAGGCAGATGGAGAGAGAAGTGGTGCATACATCTTAGCAGGAGAAGAACTTACTTTGAATGAAAGAGGCGAGAGCATCATCAGTTATGCAGATTATGCAATTGCACTTGTAGACGAGGCAACAAAGGGAAATCATATTCAGGAAAGAATTTCAGTTGTCCGCAAGTAATGAAAGGATCAGTTAAAAGTAACAATAAAGAGTATTTTCACAAAGAAGCATCAAACGCCCAATGGATTGTGTATTCATTGGGCGTTTGTATGTATAGGCGTGTTTTATTTAAGTCTATTTTAATAAATGTAACTATTGACATTACAACATAAAAATGATATAGTTAATGTAATAATAAAAGTTACAATAAATAAAACAAATACATGAAACAGGTGAGACAAAACACCGTGATAGTGCAGAAAGAGAGGAAAACAGTATGATTTTTGATAAGAGACAGACAAAACAAAGTATAGAAGAAAAAATTACAAGAATAAAGAATGAAATTGAAACAGCCGATGCGATTGTAATTGGCGCAGGAGCAGGATTGTCTACGGCAGCAGGATATACGTATAGTGGAGAACGTTTTCGTAAATATTTTTCTGATTTTAGAGACAAATATGGAATTACCGATATGTATTCCGGCGGATTCTATCCATTTCCGAATATGGAGACGTATTGGGGCTGGTGGGCAAGACATATCTACATTAATCGATATGATCAGCCACAAAATGAAGTATATCAGAACTTATTAACACTTGTTCAGGATAAGGACTACTTCGTGCTTACCACCAATGTGGATCATCAATTTCAGTTAGCAGGATTTGATAAGGAGAGATTATTCTATACCCAGGGCGATTATGGCCTGTGGCAGTGCGCAGATCCTTGTCACCAGAAAACATATGATAATGAAGAACAGGTAAAGGAAATGTTAGTGGCAACAGGGTTCCTTATAGAAAAAGATGGGAAGTATGAAATAGACTATGCCAATCAGGAAAACTGGAAAATGGAAATTCCGACAGAATTAGTTCCGTATTGTCCGGATTGTGATGAGCTGATGACGATGAATCTTCGCTGTGACGATACCTTTGTTCAGGATGATGGCTGGTATGCTGCGAATAACCGCTTTGCCTCCTTCTTATCGCACCATGGAGTATCTGGGGCGTTTGGCTTTGTAAATGTTTCGGAGCCTGTAAGAGGAGAGAAGGATCAGAAGATTGTATATCTGGAATTGGGAATTGGCGCAAACACGCCTTCAATCGTGAAATATCCTTTCTGGAGAGCAACGAATTCAAATCCGAATGCGACATATGTATGTTTGAATTTCGGAGAAGCGTATGCGCCGGAGGAGATTAAAGATAGGTCCATTTGTGTGGATGGGGATATTGCAGAAGTGCTAAGAAAATTCAAATAAATAGAACGAGGTAGGATAAGAAACAAATAAAAAATAAGTTTCTTATCCTACTTTTTTGGAAAAACTGTGCGTTGTTTTGATGAGTTTCTCAACTTATAATGAATTTAGAAATTAAGTAACTGTAGTTACGAAAATATTGACAAGTACATTGTAAGGAGAACTGTATTATGGAAAATAAAAAGGGTTATGTATGGAAGAAACTCATACAATGGAGAACATTATATTTAATGAGTTGAAACTCGTAAATTACTTGACGTTCCAGATGGATATACGGTATTAAATCTTATCGCTATTGGAGAGAAAGTTTAACAGTCCTGTACTATCAGCAGTAAAAGCAATCAATTTAACGACGGCAATGGTAACGATGC
>AUXO018580533.1_pt1 | contig 19655 bp, 18 predicted proteins | sample 768731 | NCBI WGS metagenome assembly AUXO01 (sample SAMN02715735, study PRJNA202380) | gut metagenome | biome: sheep rumen | host: Ovis aries | place: New Zealand: Palmerston North
AACATCATGAAGCAGGGACAGGACCTCTACGATGTCACTGCCCGTGTGCTCACAGGCATGCGCGATGTGTTCAAGGAGTGCAAGCCCGATGTGGTGCTGGTTCATGGAGACACGACAACAAGCACCGCGGCAGCTCTTGCAGCATTCTACCAGCAGATACCTGTTGGACACGTGGAGGCAGGTTTGCGTACACACAACATCTACAGCCCCTGGCCTGAGGAGATGAACCGCCAGATTACGGGTCGCATAGCTACTTACGACTTTGCTCCCACACCCCTCAGCGAGAAGAACCTTCTTGATGAGAAAGCACATGGTCAGATTTTTGTCACTGGTAATACCGTGATTGACGCCCTCCATATGGTTGTGGATAAGCTCAATAACGATCCGGCCTTGGCAGCAGAACAGGAAAAGGTTCTGCTGGATGCTGGATACGATATTTCGCGTCTAGGGTCAAGTGCCAAGGGTCAAGAGGCTCTCGACTCTGGACTCTCGACTGCCAAGCGTAAGCTTGTCCTGATAACAGGACACCGCCGCGAGAATTTCGGAGATGGCTTCATCTCTATGGTAACTGCCATGAAGGACCTCAGCGAAAAGTATCCCGATGTGGACTTTGTATATCCCATGCACCTCAACCCCAATGTGCGTAAGCCTATTCACGAGGTCTTTGGCGAGGACTTGACCCGCCCCAACTTCTTCTTCATTGAACCCCTGCAGTACCTGGAGTTTGTGTACCTGATGGAGAAGAGCACTGTGGTGCTCACAGACTCTGGCGGCATTCAGGAAGAAGCTCCTGGCCTTGGCAAACCCGTACTTGTGATGCGCGACACTACAGAACGTCCTGAGGCCCTGAAGAGCGGTACAGTTCATTTGGTGGGCACCAACCACGACCTCATTGTGAATGAAGTCTGCACCCTCCTCGATGACCCTGTAGCATACGAGAAGATGAGCAAGGCCGTGAACCCCTATGGTGATGGAAAAGCCTGTGGTCGCATTGTTAATGCTTTTAAATGAAAAATGGCATAACAAAATCAAGTTAAAAAAAATGATTTTTTTTGGTAAATAGAGTGTTTAAGTCTTATAGGCTTTTTATTGGTTGGATTGGCTTTGAGATGTTTTCAGAGATACAGAAGCAATATATTTCGATTTGCTGCTGATTGCTTGAAAAGTTAGAATACGATGAGAATAGGAATAGTAACTGTATATACGAACATAAATTATGGTAGTGTTCTGCAATCGTATGCACTACAAACTGTACTCAAAAGGCTGGGCGCTGAAAGAGTTGAGAATATACTTGTCCAAAAAGATATAAATAGGACGAGAACCATAAATAAGATAATGCTAAAGACAAAGTTTCTCTTACGGAAGTTATTCCCAGCAAAAGATCCCGCACGTGTTGGCGCAACGTTACTTAGTAGAGAATTTGCAGCATTTAGGACAAACTATATTTCAGAAAGTAAGTATTCTCCATCCCAAATAAAGGAGCGTAATAGGAATGGTATAGAAGACTATGACTATTATGTATGTGGGTCTGACCAGATATGGGCACCGAATCAATTTCATAAAGAATTTTTTTTAGACTTTGTCAGAGATAAAAGCAAAAAGATCTCTTATGCAACAAGCATTGGTCTTCCTAAGATTCCTGATGATTTAGTGTCAACGTACAGAACTCTCATTGGTGATATGGGGAAAGTTTCAATGAGAGAAAAAGAAGGTGCTTTGCTGGTTGAACAGATAACGGGTCTCAAGGAAATACCTGTTGTTTTGGATCCGACGCTGTTATTGGAGCGACATGAATGGATTGGTCTTTCAAAGAAAAGAGAGATTGAAGGGAAGTATATTTTAGTACTATTGCTAGGAAAAGATGAAAGACATCGGGAATGGATAAAGCAATTTAGTTCTGTAACTGGTTGTAAAATAGTAACTCTTCCCCTTCGTCCATGGGATAATTTATTTGGTGATGTACAATGCTTTGATGCAGGTCCTCAGCAATTCTTAAGTTTGGTTGATAAAGCCGATTATGTTTGTACAGACTCCTTCCATGGAATGGCATTCTCTATTAATTTTAACAAAGATTTTTTCGGTTTTATGAGATTTTCTGAAGAAGACCCGATATGCCAAAATAGTAGAGTTCGTAATCTATTAAATATGGTTGATCTTAATAATCGCTTGGTTACAGACTATTCACGAGAAATCGTTGAGTACCTGCAATTACCACCTATCGAATATGAACAAGTAAATTTGAGATTAGCAGAAATGCGCAAGTCTTCTATTGATTATCTTATTTCAGCATTAAATTTGAAACAATGTTAGATTTTCTCAAAAGCAAAAAGGATTGTACTGGCTGTACAGCATGTTACGCAATTTGTCCTAAACATTGTATTGATATGTTGGCGGACGAAGAAGGTTTTGTGTATCCATCTGTACGTATGGATGAATGCGTTAAATGTGGAGCATGCGAAATGGTGTGCCCAATAAAGTCAGAAAAGACGTTCCGAGAAGTAGACACTGAAAAAGTTGTAATAACTGCAAGAAGTAAGAATCATAAGGTATGGAACTCTAGTGCGTCTGGTGGTGCCTTCACAGAAATATGTAAAGCTGTGAATGATGAGAACGTAATTGTGTTTGGTGCAACAATGAGTCACGGAGTTGCTTCGCATGATTTTATCATAGGAACAGAATCTTTGGAGAAGTTTCGCAAATCCAAGTACATCCAAAGTGATATGGGCGATAGCTTTACAAAAGTCAAAGATTTCCTTACAAAAGGAAGATTTGTCATCTTCTCAGGCACTCCTTGCCAGATAGCAGGATTACATTCATACCTTAAGAAAGACTATGATAATCTTCTGCTTGTTGATTTTATTTGTCATGGAGTTGGTAGCCCTTCTGTATTGACAGATTGCATGAAATATGTAGGAGAAAGATATAGCTTTGATTGTACAGACTATTGGTTCCGCCAGAAAGGCTTCATAAGAGGAAAATTGTCCTCTTATGTCAGTTTTTATTCTAAAACTGACAAAAGAGACAATATTCGATTTGATAGGCAAGATGATCCATATTTGCGGCTATTTCTGAGTCAGTTATGTTTAAGGCCGTGCTGTCAGGAGAACTGTAGATTTAGACATGAAAAACGTATTTCAGATATAACTATTGCTGATTACAAATCAGTAGTAAAAAGAAGATTTTTACCTGTAAACGATTATAAGAACTACTCATCTATTATTTTTAATACGGACAAGGGGAGATCATTATATGATAGAATATGCTCTACGATGGTTATACGAAATAGCTCGTTAAAAGAAATAGAGAAGATTAATCCCTTGTATGTGAGAACGACTAAGGGTAATGATAAACGCGATAATTTTTTCATGGACTATGTATCAGGTATGGGGATTGAAGGCTTGTTAAGTGCTTATTGCACAAAAGAAAGCAAGGTGCGAACGCAAAGTATAAAAAGTTTGCTTTATAATCAGTTCTGCCATTATGCTGGAGTTATAATGGATGCAATGCATTTATATTAAGAAATGGAAATCACTAAAGGAACAGTTATAAAATCTTTACTATGGAAATACCTTGAAAAGAGTGGGGTTCAAGGTGTTTCATTTATAGTTTCTGTAGTACTTGCCAGACTTATAGCTCCAAGTGAGTTTGGTATGATAGCTATAGTATTGATAATGATAGAATTGTCGAATGTCATAGTTGATGGAGGATTCAATTCCGCTTTGATTCAGAAAAAGACACCAACCAACTCTGACTTTTCTACAATACTCTATGTGAGTTTGTCTGTATCACTGATTCTTTATATAATATTATACATTTCAGCACCATACATAGCATCGTTCTATTCGGAGGAAAGATTAACAAATGTTATACGTATATTATGCCTAATACTCCTTATCAAGGCTTTCAATTCCGTACAGAATGCTTATATCTCAAAGAACATGCTATTCAAAAAATCATTCCTTTGCTATTTTAGTGCTTCTGTCATGTCAGGAACCATAGGCATTTTTATGGCATATTTAGGGTATGGTATTTGGGCTTTGGTGGCACAGCAAATAACGTCACAAGTAGCGGTGTGCACGATTATGTGGTTCTATGTGCAATGGAGACCTTCACTTGCCTTTTCTAAAGAAAGCCTCTCATCACTGTTTAGTTTTGGTTGGAAAGTATTTTTGACGAACGCTGTAATTTCATTATTTAAAAACATAAGAGGCTTGTTCATTGGAAAGATGTTTGGACCTTCAGACCTTGCCTTCTTTGAACGTGGAAAGCATTTTCCACATTTGATTATTGACAATCTTAGTTCTACTATTCAGGCTATTTTGTTTCCTGTATTCTCTAACAAGCAAGATGATTCTAAAGTTGTTAAAAACATGTTGCGTCGTTCAATAAAAACCTCGAGCCTGTTAGTATTCCCGGCGATGATAGCTTTCATTGTGATGGCTAAACCTATAATATTGCTTGTTCTTACAGAAAAATGGTTGCCTGCAGTTCCATTCGTACAAATATTTAGTTTGGCATACTTGCTTATGCCAATGCAGACTGCAAATACCCAGGTTATAGCGGCTTTAGGCCGTAGTGACATCTTATTAAAATTGGAAATGAGCAAGAAAGTACTTGAGTTGGTGATACTGATAGTAAGTCTTATGTTTGGCGTATATGCAGTGGCATGGGGTATAGTCTTATATACAATACTGTGTCTGTTTTTCAATCTCTATCCCAATCGCCATCTTATTGATTATGGCTATAGCGAGCAGTTTCGGGACATTTTACCAACTTTGTTTGCATCTGTGACAATGGGAGTTACGATGTGGCTTATTGGAAATTTAGCAGATAATATATTATTGAAATTGTTTTTAGAAATGGTAACAGGTTTCTTGATGTATCTTTCTATATGTTATATCTTTAAAATAGAATCATTTCAATTTATAATGAACCTTCTGTTTCAGAAGAAAAACTGATTAAATACAATGAATATTGGAATTGTAACTACATGGTTTGAGAGAGGAGCGGCATATGTGTCGCGGCAGTTTGAACAAGTTTTGGAGAAAGGCGGAAATAACGTTTTTATTTTTGCTCGTGGTGGCGAAAGCTATGCTAAAGGTGACCCAAATTGGGATAAGCAAAATGTTACATGGGCAACAAGATGTGACTATTTTATATTGATGTCATTTTTGAAGTCAGAGTTTGTAGAATGGATTAAGAAGAATAGTATAGAGCTTGTAATATTTAATGAACAACGGTATTATCAACCAATACTATGGTGTAAGGAATTAGGTGTGAAATCAGTTGCTTATATTGATTACTACACAGAAAATACTATCCCATTGTTTAATGCGTATGACGGATTAATATGCAATACAAAGCGCCATTTATCTGCATTTGAATGGACAGGGAAAGCACTATATATACCTTGGGGTACTGATACAGAATTGTATAAGCAGACAAGTACAAGCTTGGTAAATAAAGATGTGGTTACATTCTTTCATTCGGCAGGTATGCGTCCGACACGAAAAGGGACTGGTATATTTATAGAGGCGTTATTGAAAATGAAGCGACCGTTTAAGGCTGTAATCCATACCCAGAGGTCGCTTAAATTAGATTATCCAGAACTGGAGCAAGGTATAGAGAAGCTTATAAAAGAAGGCAAACTTGAAGTAATAGAAAAAACAGTAACAGCTCCAGGTTTATATTGTAAAGGAGATGTTTACGTGTATCCTTCTGTACTTGAAGGTATTGGCCTTACTATAGCAGAAGCGATATCATCGGGATTAGCTTGTCTCACGTCGGATAATCCCCCTATGAATGAGTTTATAGATTCATCGTTCGGTACTGCAATTCCAATTGATCGGCTTTATGCACGTGAAGATGGCTATTATTGGCCACAGTGTCATTGTAATGTGGAAGCACTGGCTAGGATTATGGACGACTATGCAGCGAGTCCAGCTTTGGTGATAGAGAAAAAGCAGAAAGCAAGGAAGTATGCAGTAGAAAAATTGTCGTTTGAAAAGAATGCATCAGTAATGTCAGAAATGTTAAATGAAGTCCGATTAAGCGAGGTAAGTGCTTCTTTGAAGAGCAGAATAGATCGATTTGATTATTCGGGCAGAAAGAAATTACATGAATTGTATATAAAGGCAGGCTTATATCATGTCTTAAAAAGAAAGCATTATTAAAGTTTTAATAGGAGAGAATGGCAGAAGATAATTTGTTTAATCAGAAAGGGACTCAGCAGATATCAGTTGATAAAAGAAACCATGTAGCGGACATTGCTAGTGGATTCTTTGTTCTTGAAATAGTTATCCAACATCTGTTACAGAATACTAACTTAGGAAGTGACACATTTTGGACAAACTATATTGAACATTTCTTTTTGGCCTTTATGCCTTGGTTCTTTTTTAAGTCCGGGTATATGGCTAAAGAAACAAGTGGTCCTGTATGGGTAAAGATAAAAAAAAGGGGTATGAAACTTCTCTATCCCTATTTAGTATGGTCACTGATTCCTGCCATTTTGATATTGCCACTGTTCCTCATAAATCATGAAATAGGACACTGGATAAACAATATTGGCTTTGGATTGGTTTATGCACAAGGGACATTCAATACCCCGTTGTGGTTTTTGTCATCATTGTTTATAGTATATTGTCTTTTCTATCTGGGATGTATAAAGGGTTCAGTGATACATTTAGTGATACTGGGGGGGGCATCTTTTTGGGTAAGCATGATACCAATACTACTTCCTCTCGGATTGAATACAGTTCCTCTAGGATGTTTTTTCTTTTCATACGGAATGTTTTTACAAAGGAAAAGCTTAAGAATTGGAATAATATTATGGGTTATGATTCTTATAGTATATACGACTCTAATTTTTGTCCATTATTCAGCCGTCAACTTTCACAAGAATATCTTGACAAATGGAAACTATTTTTTATATCTGATTGAGATGGCACTCTTTCTTTTGCTTGTTCAACAGTTATTTAGTAAGAATACATATTGCACTCCACTCGAATTTGTGGGAAGAAAATCTATTATTTTTTATGTGACGCATGCGCCGGTAATTGTAATTTTGGTGAAGTTAAACGAGACAACAGGAAACAGTATGTCAAGTCAGACTTTATTGTTGCTAATGATAGCAAGTATTATCGTTTTATGGACTGTACTAGTTTGGCAGGAGAAATACACTCAAATATTGTTTTCATATCCATTGAAGAAGTGATAATTCTTAAAAGAGAAGAAAGAACATGGTTACAATTATAATAGTAGGAATACTACTGATATTGTATAGTTTATTATCGAGGAAGCATTATAAGATTGCATTTGCGTTTGCTTTTGTTTTTCTTATAATGGGCTTCCAAAGTGGAATAGAGGGTGACATAACGCGCTACGAAGAAGATTATAACTTCTTGGCAAGGACTGGCGTTTTTTATTCCCGTACAATGGATACAGAGCCAGTTATTCCTTGGTTGATGCGTTTCTGGGGCTTTGTTTTTCCTTGGTGGTTTTATGTAGCCTCGATTTCGTTACTCCAATGTACTGTGTTAGTTATATTTATTGAACGTTACGCCCATAATAAGTATAAGTTCTTAGCTGCTATACTTTTCTATTTCACTTTTAATATGATGTTGATGCAGATGATGGCATTGCGTCAGGCATTTGCAATTGAAAATATGATATTAGCATTCTTGCTTATTGATAACAAAAAAATATTAGGAGCAATTCTATGTTGTGTTATAGCCTTTTTTTCACACAACTCTGCGATAATCCTTGTTCCGTTTTTGCTTGTTTTTTGTTTTGTGTTAAAAAAAACGAAGTCATTGCAATTTGTAAGTAAATCTTGGTTCCCTATTATTACAGTATGTCTTTACTTGGTAATTTATGTTGCAAAGGAATCTGTCCTGAATGATTACCTTGTAGCTTTTGCTATGCTTGACGATGACTATAGACTAGCGTCGTATTTGGGTGAGGAATCTATGGAGCAAGCCTTTAATATTTCGTGGCTTATAGTTTTCTATAATGGCTTAATCATTTTTCTTGTTTCTTGGTATGCCAAATTTGCTGATAACAAGATGCGGGTTTTCTGTTTGCTTTCCATTTTGGCAGCATTTGGTGACATGCTCCTCTTTGGAATTGGAGCACTACCAAGAATCAATATGTATTTTATTATTTTTAATCTTGTGGTATATCCTGCTGTTGCAATGCAATTGAGAAATAGATATGGAAATATAGTCGCAATTTTTTTTCTTGTAGTATTGGTCGGTTATGCAGTAAAAACCTCTTTGCCTTATATTATAACGGTAGGAGTTAGTAATTTTGGTTCTTATAAGTTACTTTTCTTTTAAGTAATTGAGAAGATGAAGAGATTGTTTGTTTCTTTTTTAATATTTTTCATCATTTCTTCCATGATGTTGGTAGGACAAGGGAATAAAGGAGACGCTATTAGAGATGCACAGATCCGAAAATTACGCGATTCATTAGAGGCCATCACTTATCCAATTCATAAGTTAATAGCTACCAATGGCAATAATGTAATTATACGGATAGATAATCAAGATGAATGGAATGCATTATCATCAAACCTAAGGAAAATATTGAATAATGGAATAAATAATATCACAATAGAGATTGCAGGGAAAGGGATTATATTTGGAGAGACAAAAAATAGTATATATGGGTGGGATTATCCTGAAGCAAACATCAAGATTATTGGTACTCGCTCAAAAATGCAAGCATTTGGCATACTGATAAAGGAAAAAGAACAAATCTCACATCGAAATGGGGCTTTTTATGTCCTTGCCTATGATAGTTTTAATCTTGATGATATAATTACCGATGAGGCAGGGCATGAGATTTCCTTAAAAGAAGAGATGAAATGTATAAAAGGGAACATTATTAAAGATCAAGGGGAGCAGGATGACCTATGGAAGTTTAAGGTCGAGCTTCCTAATTTAACAGAAAAAGAATGCGCTGATTTCTATGTTCTGATGACCCGTGACTGGACTTCATCGCGGCATAAGGTGGAGAAGGTTGAGGACGGATGGCTATACTATCATCTGGACTCAGAGGATCTGCATAGTGATATCAACCCAAATGTGGACTGGCTCCATTATCAAGTTAGGCCTCGTTACGGTTTCATAAATAATCCAACATCAAAGGGAATCCATATCAAAGGAGGGAAAATATATATACCTGTTCGGTCTAAATACGGAGATATAAGGATTAATAAGGGGGGGCATATTTTAAGTTTTGACCATTGTCATTTTAACACCTTGGAGATAACAGGATTTAAACTGAATGGGTGCGGAAACGCCACTCCCTTTGGTATCTACAATAGTCGTTTTGAAGAAGGAGCGTTTATACATCACAACATGTTCTCAAACCTTTCATCATTAGCGATAGGCACTGCATTTAATGAAAATGTTTCTATATTTGATAATGTTATAACAAATACCAGAATAGGGGCAATTTATGCTGATGGAAAAAATATAAATGTATATTCTAATACACTCAGTAATATAGGATGGATGTTGAATTCAAGAGCGGTCACTCTTTCGGGTGAAAATGTTCATGTATTCGACAATACGTTCCGAGATTTTAACTATGCTGCAATAGCTTCAGGAAGTAGAAGGCCAAATAGTGATGGAATTATATTGACATTTGTCATAGAGCATAATATGTTTGAATATACTGCCCAATATAGCAAAAATAAACTTTATTATACGCTTGCTGATGGAGGGGCTATCTACGTTGGCCCCCAATGTACTCGGGGCATCATCCGATACAATGTTATTAAAAACTATGATGGAATACACAGTAACAGAGGTGTTTTCATTGATGACGGGGGTAAAAATATGGCGATATATGGCAATCTGATCATTAATACAGAGAATTCTTATGATATAGATTTGAGAGTAGATAAGACATTTAATGAACGTATACCAGACCATAATACGAATAATAGTGTTTTTGGTAATATTTTAAGTGGGGGATATCGTTTCCAAGAACGTGATGCTGAAAGTAACTGTATGGGAGGAAATAATATCATGTTGGGTTTTGGAAACTTTCAGAATAAAAATATTGAACTGACATATCGAAGGAATGATATAGCTCTCAGTGGATGCCAATATAAAAATAATAAAATAGTAATACCGGTAAGTTACAAGGAAGATGTTGAAGCCGTAATTAAAGATGGATTTGTACGTGATTATATAAAGTTTAAGTAAAAGAACGATGAAAACAAAGATAGTTTATTCTTGTACTAGCGACATTAATGATATATATTTAGAACAAACGTATATATCCGTTTATTCATTTAAATATCACAATCCTCGAGCTATCACAATTTTAGTGGTTGATAGACAAACTGATAACAGCCTAAAAGAGGGGAAAAGATGCAAAATAATGGCTTTCTTTAATGAAAAAGTCGTTGTTGATTGTCCACCAGAGTATAATAAGATGCAACGTTCTCGCTATGTAAAGACGTGTATTCGGCAATATGTGGAGGGAGATTATCTTTATATCGATGCAGATACAATAATCACTGGTTCATTAGATGATATTGATTACGTTGAGGACGATATCTGTGCCGTAGGGGATAAACATGTTTTATTAAGAGAACACCCTAGAAAAAAAATCATTAAGCGTATCTCAGAAAAAGCAGGATGGACTTTTGATGAAAATAGATACTATTTTAATAGCGGTGTGATGTTCGTGAGGGATAATGTTAAAACGCATGAATTCTATCGTCAATGGCAGCATGAGTGGACTGAGAATATATCTAGAGGAATATATCAAGATCAGCCAGCTTTAGCAAAAACGGATCAACGGGCTGGCTATATGATACATCATCTTGATGATAAATGGAATTGCCAGATTACAGACAACGGGTTGAGGTTTTTGGAGAGTGCAAAAATAATACATTATTTTAGCTCAACGTTAAATCTCGTATCAAACCAATCACAATATCTTTTCCTCAACGAGGATTTGATGAAATCAATAAGACCAGAGTATGATATTAGTGAAGAAATAAAGGAGATGTTATTATCGCCAAGATGTCAATTTAATAGTAATTTGCGCTTACTTCCTAAATCGTATACAGACTTGATGGATACTAATTGTTTTCAGTATATTTACAATATTAAGAAAAAGTATCCTTCATTATTCAATGCTCTTGATAAGATGCTTTATTACGCTGAGAGGATAAAAAGGAAAAAGCATTAAAATAACGGATGATTATAAGACGTAGTATGAAAATAGCATATATAACAGATAATTTCACAGGCCAGCAGGGTAATGGTATCAGTGAACAAGCAAAAAAATGGGCAGAAATACTGAATAAATTTTGTTCGTTGAATGTTGAGCTTGTGAACCCTTGGGAATCGCATAATTGGAATGATGAATACATTATTCATTTATTTGGCAGTGGTGGGACTTGGTTCTATAATACTGCAAAGGAATTGAAGAAAAAAGGGAACAAAGTGGTTTGGTCGCCGATATGTGATAATATTGACAGCCCTAAGGTACAGAAGCTAAAGGCATGTTTGGGTAATGAAAGGTTGGGCATTTACAGTTATCCATTCGCTCGTAAACTTGCTTATAAAGTATTTGATAAGATTTTCGTTCGCAGTGAGTATGAGAAGGAATACATTAAAGCAGCATATTCAGTCCCTGAAGAAAAAATATCATTGGTTCCTTTATCGATTTCTTATTCAGATAATGAAAAGATAGATTTGGCTGGTAAGGAGCAGTTTTGTCTTCATATAAGCAGTATAAGTCAACCACGAAAGAATGTTCTAAACTTAGTTAGAGCAGCAAAGAAATATGGCTTTCGTCTAATTTTAGCTGGCAATAAAGGCGGTAAGAATGAATATAGTATAATAGAAAAGGAAATAGGGGATGCTAATAATATTAAGGTGCTAGGGTTTATCTCGGAAGAAGAGAAAATTGGATTGTATCGTAGGGCTAAAGTATTTGCTCTTCCTAGTATATATGAAGGTGTTGGTATTGTAGCAATGGATGCTGCTCATTTCGGTTGTGATGTCGTTATTACGAAAACGGGAGGTCCTTGTGAGTATTATGATAATTTAGCAAAGATTATTAATCCCTATAATGTTGATGAAATAGGAACTTCTGTGATGGAGTTAATGAAAACGACATATCAACCTCAGTTAAAACATCATATTGATAATATGTATGCACCCCAAACTATAGCAAAGAGACTCTTTGGTGAATATAAAAAGCTCTAGCTATATTATTCAATCTTGTAAGATAGATATAAGAAATATAAAAAGACTTCATTTTCTTTATTAATTTTGTCGATGAGAGACATGAGAGACTTTCGTTTTGATTTTATTAGAGCGATAGCCATTTTTCTTGTAATCTGCATACATTCAATGGGGCTCGTGAATATAGCAGAAGATTCTGGAGATAGCGAAGCAAAAGTGATATCCGCATGTATGAACATAATATATTGCGGTGTACCTCTTTTCGTTATGCTAAGTGGCGCTTTGCTTTTGGGTAAGGAAGAACCAACGATTGTTTTTTTAAAGAAAAGATTGTCGCGTGTGTTAATTCCATTCTTATTATGGAGTATTGTGGTAGGATCCATACTTTATGTACAGGAGGGAGGACGCTCGGTTTTCGGTTGTTTGGGATTCTTAACTAAAGGTATACTTACTTCAGGAGTTCATGGCGTATATTGGTACGTGTATATGATATTGGGGTTATATCTTCTGACGCCAGTGCTACGAACAATCGTTCAAAGTGGGGGGGGGCATTTTGTCGTATCTCTGTGTGTTGGTATTGCTAGTTACTGTCGTCGGTAAGCATGCTGATGGTATTTGGCTTTTCTCCCACTGGGCTTGTGAGAATATTACAATGCTATTTTACTATATGGCTGGTTTTTTGATAGCTACTATGATTAAAAATAAATATAGAGGATTGAACTATAAAATGATATTTGGAATTTCACTTCCTTTATTATATATTATTATGGTATTAGGTTATTTAATGGGAGTTAATATTCCTGGAATGACTATTTGGCTAAGTCTCGCCATATTTGGCTTTATAATGTCACTTGGCGATCATTCCTTCCCCAAAAGAACTGGTTTCCAGTTAATATCACGTTATAGTTATGGTATTTATCTTAGCCATTTTATGTTGATAAGTATTATCATAAAATCAGGTGTGCCAAGCAAAGTACCATTGACAGTTGAACCATTTTTGATGGCAATTACTATCCTTACTCTCGAAGTTCTTCTGATGTGGGTACTGGAACGGTTTAGGCTAGGAAAGTATGTAATGTAGACAAGAATCAAATGAAGAAAAAATTATAAGTATTTCATACAATGGTGGCTCCATATAGAGTTGATTTCTTTAATCGCTTAGTTGAACGTTTTGAAATCTTTTAAGAGGCGACCATAGTACCATAGGTGGCATTGGTTATGGCGAAGTCCTAAAGACTTATATAGACTAGTGCCCTCAAAAAAATAAAAATAGAAAACAAATAAATGAAAAAAAAGAAACTTCTTATATTTCATCCGACCATTGCGCCATATCGTATTGATTTCTTCAATGATTTATATAGTTCTTTCGAGACAAGAATATGTCTTGAGTATTGGAATCTAAAAGATCAGAACTTCGATTATCAGAAGATATACGACCAGTTCGAATTCAAGCCTATTTACCTGCCAGAGGGCTCTACTTGGGCATTATGTAAGTCGGTTATTAAGCAAATCAGGAAGTTACAGCCAGATATTGTTATAACCTGTGAGTATGGCATTATAACACTGATTACACTTCTGATTAGGATTTTTTGCCGTAAAAAATCTGATTTGGTCGTAATGACGGATGACAGTTATGACATGGTGGCGGGGGGTAATGACTTTACATCACGCCATAAAAAAGCACGCCAGATATTGGCTCCTTATGTCAGTAATTTCGTGGTTGTATCCCCCTTGGTTCGGGATTGGTACCAAGAAAAATACCAGAAGGGTATATGGATGCCTATAATTGTAGATGACGAGAAGGCTCAGGACAATTACGAGCGTCTCCTTCCTTTGAGCCGTGAATTTTCCAGACGTTATGGACTTGAGGAGAAAAAGGTATTGTTGTCGGTAAGTCGTTTGGTGGATTTGAAGAATCTTCATCGGGTGATAGATGCGTTTGCTCTATCTAAGACTGATGCAACCTTGGTTATCGTCGGTGATGGTCCTGAACGCGAATCGTTGGAAACGCACGCAAAAAAGGTGAACAAAGAAATCATCTTTACCGGAAGGTTTGATGGGGATGAATTGTATGCATGGTATAACCTTGCAAATGTATTTATATTAGCAAGTTATCAAGAGCCATTTGGGGCTGTAACGAATGAGGCTCTATTGGCAGGTTGTCGTGTTGTTATATCAAATAAATGTGGATCATCATGTTTGGTTGATGATAGTAATGGGGAGTTAGTTGATCCGATGGATGTAGATGGAATAGCAGCAGCTATTGATAGTCAAATGAGTATAGCAAGAGTGCCAGATATGTTGGCCCCACGAGATAGTTTGATGTCTATCAAGTATAAGAAGTGTATGAATGATTTTATTAAGGAGATTAATGTTTAAGTTATCACTTATTGATGAATAATTTGAAGAAATCCAGGATCCTCTTTATAGGCACCCTTCCGCCACCAGTGCATGGTAGTGCGGTGGTAAGCCAGCAGATAAAGGATAGCAAAGTATCTCAATGCAGCAAATGTATTTGTAATGGGATCATTTGCTGAAGGTTGGTCTACTACTTTAGTTGAAGCTTGTGCTTGCGGTGTCCCTTGCGTTGTTACTGATTTTAGTAGTGCCAGGGAAATGGTATACAAAGGAAAGAACGGATATGTCGTACCGAATAGGGATGCCGCACTGTTCGCTTCTCGCATGGAGGATGCGGTAGCTCTTGAACGGAGTAAAGTGCAAGACTATGACAAACAGTTTGATTATTTAGCTCAAAGCAAAATAATGGAAGAATTGGAGAAGATATTACGATAACGGTCCAGGAAAAATGATATTTTTTAAGTGGTATGTAAAAAGTATCTTGTTTGGTAATAAAATGGAAGATGTAAATGAACTTGCGAATATGATATACAGCATTTTCAAATATTAATTTTTAGTTAGATAGTAATGATTATTGCGTACGACAAAATAATAATAGGTGCTGGCCTATATGGCTTGTACTCTGCGCTATTTTGCGCAAAAAAGGGAGAACAAGTAGTCGTTCTGGAATATGATGATGCTCCTTTTAAGCGGGCTACCTTCATTAATCAGGCTCGTGTCCATAATGGTTATCATTATCCAAGGAGTCTGTCCACGGCTTTGAAATCTGCGCACTATTTCAATAGATTCAACGAAGATTATGGTTTCTCTGTTTTGCGTAAGTTTGATCAGATTTATGCCACGAGTACCAATTTCTCATGGACGGACGCTAAGCAATTTCAAGCTTTCTGTCAGGCGGCTGATATCAAATGTGAAGAGGTGGCACCTACAAGGTTCTTTAAAGAAGGTTATTGTGATGGAGCATACCTTACAGAAGAGTATACGTATGATGCTCAAATTCTGAAAGCATTTTTCCTTGAGCAACTAAAGGATTATAATAATGCAAAAATATTATATGGAAGCCGTATATGTGCAATTAATAACAATGGGGCAGAATACGAAATAGAGCTTGAGGACAAGAGCATATTGAAAGCACCGTTTGTTTTGAATTCTACATACGCTTCTGTTAATCAAATACTCTCAAAATGTGGATTTGAGTTGTTTAAAATAAAATATGAGTTATGTGAGATTATATTGTGTAATGTCAATGAAAAGTTGCATGATGTAGGCCTAACTGTGATGGATGGTCCGTTTTTCTCTATAATGCCATTTGGTAAGACAGGCTACCATTCATTAACTGCGGTTACTTTCACGCCACATGTTGCTTGTAAAGAAGCATTGCCTAAATTCAGATGTCAGGAAAGGAGTAATGGTTTTTGTTCAACAGCACAGTTTGGAAACTGCAATGATTGTATAGCGAAACCAGAATCTGCTTGGCCATATATGAGCCAGTTGGCAAGAAAATATATGCGCGATGATTTGAAGTTTGATTTTGATCATACACTTTTTTCAATAAAACCCATCCTGTTAGCCTCTGAAATAGATGATAGTAGACCAACGGTTATAAAAACATACTCACAAAGCCCAACTTTTGTGAGTGTGTTGTCTGGAAAGATTAATACTGTATATGATTTAGATTCAATCCTTAGCGAATAAAAATATGAAAGACTATAACGAGAAAGAAAAGAACTTTGTGTCGGCAGTAATATATTGCCATAACGATGCCGGTACAATTAATGAGTTTATTCAAGGTGTCAATAGAACTCTTGATGAAAACTTCCAGAAGTATGAAATGATTGTGGTGAATGATGCTTCAAACGATGATTCCCATCAGGTATTGAAACAAACAGCCGCTTCATTGGAGAATAAAACAATAACCTTACTGAACTTTAATCACAGTGTAGGCCTAGAGAAGGCTATGAATGCTGGTCTTGATTTGGCAATAGGTGACTTTGTTTATGAATTTGATAGTGCTGTTGTTGATTTTGAGTGGTCTTTACTGCTGGATGTTTATAAGAAATCTACGACACAGAACTTCGATGTGGTAAGTGCTAGGAGTCAGAAGAAACCGTTATTGGCAAGCAAGCTGTTTTACCATATATTCAACCATTACGCACGTTTTCCTTTCCCTCTTCATACCGAGTCTTTCCGAATAGTTTCTCGAAGAGCCATTAACAGAATACACAAGAATACAAAGTCTATACCTTATAGAAAGGCTGCATATGCTAGTTGTGGTTTGATGGTTTCATACATAGAGTATAAGCCTATAAAAGATGTAGTGCGTAAGAAACAATTAGGTAGAAAACAAACTGCTTATGATTCCATGGTGTTGTTTACTGATGTTGCTTATAGGGCTACAGGTGGGCTGGCAATATTTGTTAGCATCCTTGCTGTTGTAATGTTAATATATGCAATATATGGTTATTGCAATACTGGAATTCTTGAAAGTTGGATGATAGCCGGCAGCCTTTTAGCTTTTGGCTTTATGTGTATCTTCGTTGTACTTGCTATCATATTGAAGTATATCCAGACATTTGTGACACTTTACTTTAATAAGAACAGTTATTTATTTGACTCTATTGAGAAGTTACAATGATTAGGTGTGCTTTGTTGGGCTACGGCTATTGGGGAAAAATTCTCGAAAGATATATAGACGAGAGTTTGGATTTTGAGCTCAAATCCATTTATGCGCATAGAAACCAAGTGGAAATCCTTAGTAGAATCAAAGATGACGAAACAATACAGGCTGTTTTTATAGCGACATCAATTGATTCTCATTTTGAACTATGCAAAATGATGTTGAAAGCGGGTAAACATGTTTTTTGTGAGAAACCTCTTTCTAAATACGCAGAAGAAATAGACGAGTTGGAGTCATTAAGTATTTACAATGGCCTTGCGATGTTTACGGATCACATTTATTTAGAATCGCCTTCAATTAAAATGCTCCTGTCTGAAGCAAAAAAAATAGGGGAAATAAAGTCTTTTGATGCCAGTATTACCCAATGGGGTAATTTTTATGAGAATGATGGGGTCGTTGATGTGTTGGGGGTGCATCTAATCAATGTTTTACTGACACTAGTACCGGATTTCATGGCCGAAGAGATTGAAATCCTTAAGAAAGAGAAGGACAAGAATGGGAACCTTCTTCTGATACAAACTAAAATAAAGGGCAATAGCTTGGTTGTTCGCTTTAAGTTTAGTTCCATTACTGAAACAAAGGAACGAAAGATCGAGGTGGTCGGTGAAAAAGGTAGCATCTTTGTTGATTTAATGTCAAATGAAAATGTTATTGTTAATAACCAGAGCGGCAACATTATTTATAGTTTTGACGAAAAGAATAATATAAGGTCTTCCCTTACAAACTTTGTAAATCATATTAATAACAAACAAAATAATTGTCAGTTAGCGAGAAAAACAGCAGTACTTGCTGATGACATCAAAAAATTAACAAAATAAAAAAATGAGAAGAGTTCTGTTTATTATGCATATGCCACCACCAGTTCACGGATCTTCGGTGGTAGGTAAGAACATCCATGATTCTGAGATTATACGCTCTGCCTTTGAGTGTGAGTATGTAAATCTAATGCTAGCATCATCACTTGATGATCTTGGTCATTATGGCTTTAAGAAACTCAAGAGGTATATCGGAATAATTAAAGAGACCCTGTCTAAAATGAGGTCTTTTAAACCAGATGTGGTTTATGTTACACCAACGTTGCGAGGTGGTGCTTTTAAGTTGAACTATGTAATCATTCAATTATTAAAGTGTTATAATTGCAAAATAATAATACACTGTCACAACAAAGGCGTTGAGGCGCATCAAGACGGCTGGTTACATAATTTCTTGTATAAACGTTTTTTTAAAGGAATAAGTGCCATCGTTCTTACTGATGGTTTATATAACGACATTAAGAAATACGTTAAGAGAGAGGATGCTTATACCTGTTCTAATGGAATTCCATTAGATGAAAAAGTACCTGGGTATTTAGCATCTAAGATGGAAAACAAAAGGTGCTCTTTGTTGTATCTTTCTAATATGATGGCCGAAAAAGGTGTCTATATACTCCTTGAAGCCTTAGCAGAGGTATTCCGTGAAAGGAAAGATTTTGATATGCATTTTGTTGGCGGATGGACTGATGTTACCGAGGATGATTTTGTTAAGCGATGCGAGGAATTGGGTTTGAATTATTCTACTCTCACACATCCAAATGACAATGCCCAAGTAATTGCACATGGCCCTAAATACGGCGACGATAAGATTAAGATGATGATACAGGCTGACGCTTTTGTATTTCCAACTTTCTATTCACTTGAGACTTTACCTCTTTCAGTACTTGAAGCAATGCAGTTTGCTTTACCTATTATTTCTACCAATGAAGGTGGTGTTCCTGATGTGGTAATTGACGGGGATAATGGTTTTGTATGTGAAAAGCGTTCTGTACCATCTCTAGTTAACGCACTTAACAAATTGTTGGCTTTATCTGCAGAGGATAGGAAGAAGATGGGACAAAATGGTCGTGATAAATATCTTGCTAAATATACAAAAACGGCTTTTGAGAATAGGCTAAAGGAAATCCTTGAAACTTTGTAGTTGTGCATAGAATCAGGGGGACAGGGCAACTTTGGGTTTACGGTTTACGACGGGTGCATGATTCATGGTTCAAGGTTCATGATTAATGGTTCATGACAACTTAGGGTTCACGGTTCACGGTTCAGGGTTTGGGTTCTTTACAACTTGTGATATAAATGCTAAAGGAAAAGTATGATATACAGCATGTTATAAAACAGGGGTGTTCTTGAGTTCCCTGTGTTATCGTATCCTGATTCGGGATTGCATGACTTGGATGAAATTTGGGAAAATGTATTGAGAAAAATATCTATTTATAAAATTTAAATATGTCGGTCATAGATCTAAAGAAACGTCATACATTTGATTGGGATGAAATGCATAAGCATCTGTCGTCTCCTGATAGTATGGTCTATTTGGGTAATACCAGAAAGGATGTTAGTTGTCCAACTTCGATTGATTTGAATGTTGGC
>AUXO011994695.1_pt1 | contig 19650 bp, 33 predicted proteins | sample 768731 | NCBI WGS metagenome assembly AUXO01 (sample SAMN02715735, study PRJNA202380) | gut metagenome | biome: sheep rumen | host: Ovis aries | place: New Zealand: Palmerston North
TCATTAATAGTTGTATTAAGCTTATTTAACTTTGATGAAGATAGTTTTTCTCCAGCATTGAAACTAGAGATACCAGTTGTTTCAATTAATTCTTCCATTTTACTCAAGGGTATCAGAATCTAAAGTATAATCAGATTCGCTTGTTGGTTTTGGTCTGTATATGAATTCGGTAAAGGCTTTAGTATTTCTTTTTCCACCTTTTCCACCAACTTTCATATCTTTAACCTTTTTTACTGTCTTACTCATTGTTTAGACTAATAAATTCTATATCCTTCCAAGTGAATGTTTTATCATCAAGCCCTTCAAGTTTTATAATAGCGAATGTTTTTCCATCTGTACTAATTCGAAACAAAATATCTTCAATAGTATAAGTTTTTTGATCAACATTTTCTATCCATCCTTGAGCTTGACAGGCACTTACTAATCTTACAGTTGCACCAATGACTTTACTAATATCAACCTCTCCACTTGGAATATTTGTTGGTAATCGTTTTGTAGCCATTATATTGATTGTCCTTTAGCAAGTAGATCTACTATATCATTCCACTTAGCATGTTCATCAGCTTTATATTTTGGTTGATGCCCTTTTACCCATTCAAATCTTATTCGTCCAGTCAAGTTTTTAGTTTTGATTTCGTTTTGAATAAGTTCTTTAGATTTTTTTACATAAGGTTCTTTTGTATTCCATGTACCTGACATCCAGGCCTTAACTCCTATATAATCAGCACGAATTATAACATTAGCATCATCAGGAATATCAAATTGTTGAAGAGCCATTAAGACACCAATCATTTCAGCGGTTGGATTACTAACTTGATCAGTACCTATATTCTTTTTTAACCAATCGGGTTTAAGTTCAATACTAAATTTGTTAATAATCTTTCCATCATATACCATTATACCTCCACATCCAAGACGCCCATTATTTTGTTTGTCAAGATGAGAGCCATCAGTATAAATATTTATTTCCTTCATATCTCTAAATTTTTATCAATAGACACAAATTCAAATGGTCCTAGTTTTTTCTCAACTTCAAAAAATCCCTCTCTTATACACCAATCTTTGAAAACCCCTGTCCCTATTTCACAAGCATCACTCATCCAATCTAAAAATTCTGAACTAACTCTACTACAACTCGTTGATGCTGCAATATTAATAAAATCCTCTATAAAATTAGCAACAGGATTCTCTCTTTCCTCCTGACATTGGAATAAAATTCTATCTCCTCCCCAGGTATTTAAACTCGAAAAAAGATCTATCCAAGACCAAGGAATATTTAAACAAGAACCATTAAATAAGTAGAGTATTTTTAGGTAAGAGTTTCCAATTCTCATGATAATAAGATCTTTTATATGAATGTCTCGATCTTTTGAAGGTAGTGTCCCTGATTTATAACCGAGATTAATAAATTCTCTAAAAATATCCTCTATCATGATATATTAGCATATAAGTTAATTAGTGGCATACCTGTTAGAATTATAGTATTAGTTTCCTCTATGACATAAAAACCTGTTTTATCGCATTGACTTTTATAATCAAGTTTGTCAAGAAACTCTTCTACATCTTCTTTAAGGTAAAAAGTGATAGCGAGAAGGCCAGAACCGTCCATTAATTCAAAAGTACATATAATAGAAAAAGGGCATAATCCCCAGTCTTCTAATTGTTTTTGTGTAACTTTTTGAATCTGTTCTTCCCTCGTTATCTTCATAATATCAATTCTGTTATTTTATTTTGTAGTAATCCAGACTGATTTAGTATTTCTCCTAATAATGATCTATGACATTTTGTTGGGTCAGATCCATAACTTAGAAGAACAACTTTATCTGTATTACATAAATCAGTAAGATATGATATAGTTTCTAATACTTCAGGTAAATTCACCTGAGACATTTCTATAATATATCTTTTTGAGAATTCAGAGAAATCAATGGATCCGTCACGTCTTTGTCTGAATAATTCTGTGCTAGGTGCAAGCTGTTTAAAATGTATTGCTGTACCTTCGAAACCACCTATTAATGAAGAGTTTTTTATACTTTTGATAATAAAAATTGGCAGGATATTACTATCACAAATGCTCTTAAAAGTAATAGGTGATACAAATGATGTGTAAATTTTAAGGTTTTTCATTTATTTCCAAACTTTTTATAAGAACTCTTAAATCCTGAGTTTGAAAACGTACTTCCTCCCTTATTACTAAATCCTTTATTATTATTTTTATTAGGCAGGTTTGAAGTTCCACCGAATCGTTGTTGAGATACAGTAAATCCTGAAGGAGCTCCGCTAAGCCTCTTCATTAGAGCTACATTACTCTCAATCATGGACTTCATAGAATAGGAATCTAGGTGATATGAGATTTCAGTACAATCTAAAAGACTAGATGTTATCATCTGAGAATCTTTTAAAAATTTTTCAAGATATACAAGAGCTTCACTTAAATTAGCAGATAGCATATATGTGTTCGTGGTAGGCTCATAAACACCATACATCTGCTTATTTTGATCATAATTAATAACGATTTCTATCATATCGTAGTGGTGGTGGAACTCTATGATTGTATCTATGATGAGGATGGTGATATATGTAATATGGCCGTCTTCTTTCAACAATCACAGTTCTTTCTGGCACTACACAGCCTACTAGTAGAAGTGTCATTAATAATATAATTAATTTTTTCATAATAGGATAAGTAATAGAATTATGCCTACAGCACCAATACCAGTTCCAGCTTTCCAGAAACTAGCTTTTCTTTTCTCTTTAACCACTTGCTTCTGAAGAGAATCTGTTTTTTCTTCGTAATACTGTAGTTCTTTTTCTTCCCTTATTTGAATAGTTTGAACAAGTGTATCAAGTGATTCTATTTTTTCCTCTTGAGCAAGAATTATGCTATCACTTTTTATAACTTCTTCTTCTAAGATTTCTTTTTCTTCGATAATTCCATTAATTGCTTGAATCTCTTCTTTACAAATAATTACACAACTATCACTATCAGAAGATGAAAAAAACTTAAGAGAATCAATATCATCAACTTCTCTTATTTTTTCTTCTAGGTAGGCTATACTTTCTTTAGCCCCTAGATTTTTTACTTTCTCTATTCTTGCTTTTTTCTCTTTTCTAGTCTGTTCTAAACTAAGCTTAAGAGAATCGATAGTAATAGTTTTATCTTGAATGACTTGTTTTAATGAGTCTATAACAAGATTTTCTTTTTGAATTAGGCTGTCTAAATTATTATCCTTGGCAGGGATAGAACCTCGATTCATTCCGAAATAATATCCCACACCAAAGATAATCACCAAGACAAGAGCACTAATCCACTTTGTCAGTGTTCTCTTTTCCATTTACTAAAATACCAATTCTATATTCCAAGTTATCACGTTTCTCATAGTTTACATACATATGATAAATTCGATAACCTTGGTCAGGTTCTTTTTGAATCTTATGAGCATCCCAACTCTTAGATTCATCCAAACGATCAATCAAATACTTAAGCCTCGATACTCTTGGTGCCATTGTTTTTAAAGTTTCCAAGTCTGTATCTACATTCATAAGTCCCTTTATCTCCTCGAGCTCTTTCAATGCTGCGTCTCTGTCCATAAGGTCTGGACAAGGATCACTTAATCGATATTGTTCAGGATTTAGAGAAGAAATGGTATTAATGAATTGACCATTTTCTCGCTTAGAGCTAATTTCTACCAGTGTTGCTTTATATTCCTTGTTTCCCTCAATAATGCTTCTTATATTTTCCAATACACCCATAGAGGTTGTAATTCCCAAGGAGACAAAAACGCCTATTGGTTTACAGGTATTAATGCCATCCTGAGAATTTACATAAAAGGTTTTAAAAGTTGGTTGATAGAATACAGCAACTAAGTCATGTATTTTCTCTCTACTTATAATATTACCAACTTCTGCCATAACGATCGTTATTAAAGTTCTTTACTTTAAAGTATTTGAATTCTTGATTAAAGTTACTATAACCATAGTTGAAACCGTACATAGTATATTCAGGCATCTTAAGTTCCTGCTGATGCCACTCTTCAAGATAATCTTCGAAATCCGAAATCAAGATAAGAGTTGCATTAGGATCATAGTGCGTTCTGAAATACTCCATACCACGAGCCATTCTAGTACCACCACCACAGGAGATTCGAGTAATAGGCTTTCTAGGATCTATATCTTTAATATGCTCTCCAAGACATGTAGACCAGGAAATAATGTCATATTTAAGACCACGACCAGTTCCTAAGTGTCGCATCTTCTTTGAAATAGTAGTTAAGATTCGGTCAATTAAGCATGTATCCATAGAGCCAGATATATCAATTAAGAATACTAGCTTAGGTTCAGTACTCATCGTTACTTTAGATTTGATGGAAGGAGCAATTACTTTACGATTAATTCCTCTATTGTAATTCCACATTACATCTTTTCTCATTTCACGCTTAACTACTTTGCTCTTAAGGTTATCAATAACTTCATCAATAGCCTCATCTACTTTATCTGTATCTTTAACCAATCGAGTACCACCAGGACCTCCAGATGAGCCACATCCAAGACCAGCACCACTTTGAATTTCGCCTAGATCTCGTTTTTCATCGGCTTCTTTTCTAGAAGGGCTAGAGTGATCTTTATGAGAACCACCAGGCTTATCCTGATCGCCATTAAGTGTAGGGTCTTCACGTACACCCTGATAAGGACTATCTTGTGCTTGTGCTGAGCCTTTACCACCTGTCATAGGATCATGCTGCCCAATACTATTAGGAACTCCATCCTGTCCATTGCCAGATCCAGGCTGTTGACTAGGATTACCTCCACCATCAGACATACCCATTTGTTGCATAAGACCATCAAGAGAGTCCATACCAGAGCCTGAGCCACCATTCTTCATGTCCTCTAAAGCTTTCTGAACATCTTCTGCAGTTACTTGACTAGTATCACCATTTCCACCATTTTTAATGGAAACTAGCATCTTTACAAATTGATCAAGATGTTCAATGATAAGCATTAAGTATTCTGGATAAGATAATTCATCTTCAAAAGGAACATTCGGAGCAGTATAGTATCTACACGGAACAATAAGCTTAATTACAGCTTCATTCTTCATACGGTTAATAGCATCATCAATTTGCTTTTTTTGTTCTTCTGATGCCCCAACCTTCATCTTCTCGAGTTTTTCCTTCTGATACTCTGTAAGAACTTTGGTAATATCAGATTCCATTTCCTCTACATCTTCTGTACTAAGAACTTTTGAGTTAACCTCCATGTCCATAGCAATATTATGAAGAGAGTGATTGAGAACAGGATCATCAATTACACGCTCGATTAGCTTGTCGGCAAAATCAATACCACATTCTTTATTAATTCGCTCAATGAGTTCTCCACGATGATCCCGGAATACATTACAAATTTGTGTATCCAAAAATTCGTGAATACCATCTAGGTGACCAAGATAAATATGACCATATTCATGCATCATAATTCTAAAATCACTCCTAGGAATACCCATTTTCGCACAGACAATGTTATAGAAATACTTCTCCTGACCATGATCAAGAATAGTATCTTTATAACAATAACCAAATTCAGGATTCTGTAAATCAAGCTTCTTATCCGTATTGACCTTTAAAAGGTTACCAAAACGATTATAAGCGCTATCAATAAATCCTTTAATGATGTCTAATTCTTGCTTTGTTCTCATATATTTTTCTCTTTGAAGTTATATACCCCAAGGAAATTCCCTGAGGCATATTCTTATTCGAAGCTCTTGATTTCTGGAATCATATTACCCATTGCTGGATCCTCCAAGATAATAAGTTTTCTAATACCACGGAGTTTAAATCCAGATTTACCAAGATCTTCTGTTGCCTGCTTAATGACATCAGTAGCATCTGACTTATAACCTCTCTTAGAGTCATTTACCAGACGGCCAATTTCAGTCATCATATCAGCAATATAAGTCCAGTTACTAGCAATCGCATTAAACTGCTCTACTGTAATCTGATTATTCAAAATCTTAGAAGATTTATTAAACTTGATTGCAGCAACATCACGACCAGACTTCCTTAATGCCTCACACATCTTTCCGATAAGTGAAGGGTCAATAGGCCGCTCAATATTATCAATGTCACGATCATTCTTCATCTCCTTGATCTTATTGATAATTGCATTCATGTCTGATACTTCTAATTTTGTTTTGCCATCGATAGCCTGAACAAAGAACTTCTCATATGCAGGAAGTTTAGAATTGTTCATCTTCTCGATTTCATTAACAACACTAGCAATTGCAGTATAGAACTCATTAGTAACGTCTTTATTCTCAGTTTCTCCCTTAGAGTTACGAATTACACCAAGTCCTACTAGACCAGTGACCATATTCCGATAGTTATCAGATGTGATTCCTGGCTTACCAAAGCACTTATATGCAGCAACAGTAACATCACGGAGATAATTGAGAGTACGAAGAGTTACAAAACCTGGCAACTTTGAGTCATCAGCTAAATCAGAGTAGATATTCTGAAGATCAGTAACCTTGAGGTCAATCATCTTATGTCCACCTGTCATTAGCTGCTTAGCTGTCATTCGAATATTACGTTCGATATAATCGCCAATTTTGTCCATGGTATCTTCATCCAGGGCAAGCTCTTGTTTATCGATTTCCTCCATAGTCTTTTTGATTTCCTCGAAATAGTTCTGCTTCTTTCCGACAATAGCGCCGTTATATTTGCAAAGGAACTTCTCAAGATCATCAGGCTCTGGAACAATATTATAAATCATAAATCGATTCATAAGAGGAGGCAACATAATCATACTATTACTTAGGTTAGATGCATAGTTACCAGCTGATACAATAAGTGTGGATTCAGGAATACTTTCAGCACCAACTTTACGCTCAAAAATGAGGTGAAGAAGCGCTGCCTGAACATACTCAGTAGCAGTAGTAATCTCATCAAGGAAGAGAAGACATTTCTCACCCTTTGCATCTGCCTCTAAAATTCTCTCAAACCATTCAGGTCGTAAGTGTTTTGTCGAATTGGATTTTGATGTGTCTGTAGGTGCTACATCATATCCAAGAATAGTCTCAGCTGATTCACTATTTCCACGAAGAAGAATAAGTTTATAACCTCTTACTTCTGCAAACAATTCTACAGTGCTTGATTTTCCAGTACCTGGATTCGCAATTAATAGAGTAGGTACTTTCGACTTTTCACTTACTTTTAACGCACAAAAAATTGATACGTTAATGTTGTTTAATTGATTTTTTGCCATTGTTCTTAAACTATTTTTAAATTTTTCTTTAAGTTCATTCAAGTATAAGAATTTCAAGGCTTATAAAAAGCAAATTATACATATAAAAGAACCAATATCATATCTTTATAAGAACAAAAATAAAGATATAAGATTTCTCTTATATTGTTTAGGTTTCAGAAATTTTGGCTTAAGAATATCTTCACAGACGTCCTAAACCTGTTCTGAAATTTCACATCATGTAAGCTAAAGTTTTATCACTGACATAATACGAACCCTAAGTTCTTTATTCTCTTTTAGATTCTTTTTCATTCATATATAAGGTTTTCAGGTGATTGGAATAGTAACTAACGTTTCTAAAGATTCACCTGCATAGAAATCATTAAGTAATGCAATATTCATTAAACTGGATCCTTCAAATTCTGAAGATAGGAATGTAAACTTTTTTTCAATTAAATCAATAAGCATATATTTGGCTTTATTAGTAGGAACCCTTGGATTAACTACTAAAGTTGCACCGAAGTCTGTAAACTTATTAATTCTGTCTTCTGTAGCAGTTGCAATAGTAAACCTACAAACTTCTTTTAATACATCATTTCTATACATCATATTTCACCATCTATTATAAGTTTTAAAAATTCTTCCAAATCAAGCTTTAAACCACAAGCACAAGCATGACCTCCGGCTCTATCTCCATATTTTTTATATACATATTCACCTAAGTTAAAGTCTATTCGTCCGGGTTCTGCATAAAGTGACACTTGAAATGTTTTGGTTCCATCTTCCATAGTTCTCATATTGGCTACAGAATAAACATCATAATCTGCCATAACTTCTTTAAACATGCCACTTCCAAAATCAGTCCCTAAAATACAAATCCCTTTAAACTTATTAGCAACCGTTATAGGAAAACTATAATTTCTAACAGCACTCTTATTCTTTTGGTCTTGATAGTCTTGGATTAGCTTTCCTAAAGATATAATCTCATCAGAATTGGATGGAGATAACTTAAGTGACTCTTCAAAATGTAAGGACGCTAAATCTATTGAAAGACTATACTTTGCTTTAAGAGAATACTGTAAAGGTATAACTTCATTTTCCCAGTCAAATCTCTTCTTATCCCAAACATCATAGGCACTAAGAAGCTGAATGAAATATGGTGCCTCAGTTTTGAATAGGTATTTCCAGGTAAGTTCACAAGCTCCTTGTCCTATCTCTCTAATTCCTGGTATATCACTAAATCCAGAAACTTTAGCCCTTTCTAATGCTGTAATATGATGATCACACCAAATCAAATCCTTAGCATTTTCTTTTAAGTATAACATTACAGAATCTGGAAATGAAATATCAGACATTATAATAGTATCATACTTAGAACACCATTCTTCATAATTGGGAAGAATATCTCCATAGGTATAGCCATAAATGTCCCAATCAATATAAGAATTATTTTCTTTTAGCCATTTTAGTGCTACACAACAACTATAAATTCCATCATAATCTACTCTATGATAAATAACTATTGCTTTTTTCATTAATATAAAATTTTTATAATACGTTTATTAAATATTTTCCTAGAGACAGTTTCTATAGAGTACTTAGAATATAATTCTGGATATCCCAAAATAAATATAGTTACTCCATGAAAATGTCTAATCTTCCTATCATCTATTATATCCTCATTGGTAATTACTAAGTTAAGAAGTTCTAGAAGCTTTTGCTTACCAAAATCATCTTTCCAGCAAAATCTGTAATTTAAATCTCCTTTTGTAAAATAATAATCTTTTATTAGAGATTTTTTAGTGTAACTGAGTTCTTTTGCTAATGATAGAAAAGTAGCATGTAGGAAACCTTCTTCCTCCACTACCCTTATCATGTCTGACCTAGTAATATCAACTTTTATACTATAACCCCGTTTGCTCATTTTCTAGAACTCTTTTGAGCATTATAAAATCAAGCCGATTAATAAAAGTTTTTCCTTCATCCTCAGTAACTAGTTTTCCATATTCACAGATATAACCAACATCCGGATCATCTTTATCTAGAACAATAAATTCTTGACCAACAGTCAAAACTGCAGGTGTTTCTAGATCATAATAGTACCATCCCTCTTCCAAAACTTTATTAGGTAGCCACTTTCTTTTAGTGACTCGTTTTGGGAGTTTATAAATTGCACGTTTTATCTTTGGTTCTATTATCTTCAATATTTTCATACATAAGTAAGGTTTTATTGTTTAACTAAACGTGAAATCCTTATTAGCGTATGATAAGAATATTTACAAAATATTGGTGGAAAGAAAAACATGAAAATTCGCCTGTAAGAATAATAAATAATTATGATTATAATATAGGAGACTATTACGATGACGGCAAAAATAAAGGTTTAATCGTAGAACTAAAACGTGATGGTACTCCTGCTAAGATAATGTCTCTAAAGTTTGAAAGACATGGAGATGGATCTTGGAATGATGAAGATAAATACTTTAAAGAAAAGGGAAATGGGTGGTATATGCCAAGTCAGGAGGAATTAATGAGAGCTTGGTCATATCACGAAGAAATTGATAAAACCGTAGATAGTCTTAAAGAAAAGGGGGTTGATGCAGACCATATTTGCACCTATAATGATAATGTATATTACTGGTGTTGGTCTAGTTCTGGGTGCTCTTCTGCTCTTGCTAGGTACGTGTATACGTACTACGGTTACGTGACCAGCCTCACTAAGTCCCTTACGAATGCTAACTGTCGAGTTAGGGCGTTTTTTGCACTTTAACCCTTTACCCCTTTAGCTATTATCGCTAAGCACGATTCCACAAATGAACGAGAACTATGTTCGGAGTGAATAGTGGCGTGCAGCGATCAAAAATATAAACAACTTTTAATCAAAAAAATATGAATAAGTTTTTGCAGTTAATTACTAGTGATGGTTCTAAAACATTAGAACGTAGAGCGACTACACTTGCACAACAGGGTGAAACAGCTCAGAAAGTGATCATTAATAACCTTGAAGCGCAACTTCAAAAGGTTGAGTTAACAATTACAAATCTTACGGACTTAGCTCCAGAATCTAAGGATTCTCTTTTGCCTGGCGGTAAAAATTGGGATGCCGATGCTTGGGCTAACGCTCTTCAAGAGGCGAAGTGTAAGAAGTATGAGATTGAAGTTCAGTTAAAAATTGCAAAAGAAACGTTGGATGACCTTTTCAAGGAAGTAAAATAAGTTATTATAAAGGAGAGAGGATACTACTATTAGAGAGTATCTTCTTTCTTTTTCTTCATTAAAAAAAAATAAAGAGGGATACAATTACCCTCATTTATTTAATTCTATATTCCAAATTTTATATATAATTTTCATTAATTTAAAATTAAATTCATAACCTTCCCAATATTTTTCCATAATTACTAGAAAAAGTACTATTGCATTACCAATAATTGAGAGGAATTGCACTTCTGGTACTAAAATAAAACTTGGGATAATAGATACTACAAGCCAACCTAGAGGTAGCTTCATTCTTTTTAATACTCCATCATGTTGTTCTTTTACTAATGTTCTAATGCAAAATATCCATGATAACCATAGGAAAATATTTATTATTCCTACTGCTACTAAGAAACTATTTTGATTCTCCATTAATATTACTTACTAGTAATTTTAAGAAACTTCGCAACGGATAATCTACTCCATCCATGCACATCCATATAAACGAGGCTACAAGTCCGAAACCATTTAAGGCTACTCCTAACCACATAGACACTATAAAAGGTATTGTGAACGGAATAAGGCCTATGATTGGGAGTATTACTGGAAATTCTTCCTTCTTGTATGTATCACGATACTCTCGTATCCAAGTTGTTCTAATAATGAATAACCAAGATAACCAGAGAAATATTCCTATAATAAGAGGTACTATCATTTCTTTTTGAAGCAATCACATCCCGGTGAGTGTACAGTTGATGTACCACCCTCGGCATATCCAGTTGTACTAATAACGAGCTTATGTCCATCTACTTTAACAGTATAGACAATAAGATTTCTATCTATTTCTAATTTTTGTAGTACAATTTCTTTTTTCTTCTTTTCTGCCTCTTCACTTTCTTTATCACTACATGCACTTAACGTACAAAATGCAATAAATATTAAAATTAATTTTCTCATAACATATATAAGGAAAAGAAAGAGACTAAGGTTCTCCTTAATCCCTTTGGTGTAATTAATTATCTTCATTCTTTTCTTCGAGCTCTCCTACTGCTTTATTGAGAGGGAGATTACGAAGCTTCTCAAGTGCCGGACTAATGCCATTTGTAGTATTAGCAATAAAGTCACCTACTGTCTTACTATCACCTAAGATAGTTACATCTGAGAATTTCAATTGCTCAAGCAAAGCTGATTGTGATTCAGCAACTCCTTTGATCTGATCAATAGTACGAATTCGAACAATGACATCAGGATCAATACCTGCATCAAGGAGTGCCTTTACAGATTTAACACCACTTTCTTCGATAGCTGCAATTTTCTTTGCCTCCGCGAGAAGGTCTGCTTCTTTACCTTTAGCAGTAGCGATAGCTTTCTTTTCGATTGCATTAGCCTCTGCCTCTGCTAAAATTCCACTCTTTTCAGCTGCAGACTCTGCATTGATCTTATTAATCTTTTTCTTAGCCTGAGCATCGATTTCCTTCTTCTCGCCTTCTTTCTTAGCTTGAAGGATAGTGGTAGCATTAATCTCAGCCTCAAGTGCCTGTTCCTTAGCTTTAGCAATTTCAACCTGTTGTGCTGCTTTAGCCTTTTCTACTGCACCTTCAGCATCAGCAAGTGCAATGCCCTTAATCTTTTCTGTTTCAGCTTTTGCAGTAGCTGTTTGTGCCTGCTCTTTGGAAATTTCCTGTTGAGCCTTTTCTTTGGCAATAGCATTCTGTTTATCTGCTTCAGTTCTAGCTAAAGTCTGTTCTGCTTGGGCTTTTTGATTCTCAAGAATCTTAGCATTTGTAGCATCTTGGATTTCTTGAGCCTTCTTGATCTCGGCCTTCTCAATAGCAGCCTCAGCTTCTTTTTGTGCAGTATAAATCTCCGCCTGCTCCTTCGCACGTTCCTTCTCAATTTCAGAATTAGTCTTAATGCGATGAGTTTCCTCTTCTTTGTGAGCGTCTTGCTGGATCTTATTAAGCTCAAGATCATTCTTCAATTGTGCTTCTTTCTTGGCACGCTCTGATTTAGCTTGAGCATAAGCAATCTTGGTATTTTGATCACTCTTAATCTCAGCAGTCTTTACTTGAACCTCACGCTCAGCTTCGGCATTAGCAATAGCTTCAGATTTTCTAATTTCACGAAGTTTGCCATCAGACTCTTGCTTTGCGGTAAGACGTTCCAGTTCAGCATTATTCTTTGCTACTTCAAGCTCTGTTCTATCCTTCTCTGCTTGGATTGCATCCAGCTTTTGCTGAGCCATAAGTTCTGATTGAGCGGCTGTTTTAACTTTTGAGATTTCTTTCTGAGATAAAGACTTAATATAATCTGAATCATCGGTGATATCTGAAATCATAAAAGCAAGAATTTCTAAACCAGCAACTTCAAGTTCTTTAGCAATCTCTGTTTTAGAATTTTCACGAAGATTGTCAGAATGAATAGTATCCGCAATAGCAATACCACCCATTACTTTTCTAACTGCTCCTTCGGCAATACTTGAAATGTATGCACGAATTCCATCTGCTTGAGAGCTAAGGAATCGAGAAATAGCTTTTCTACGAGCATCGTCTGTATTACCTACGGCGGCTGTAATGCTAATAGGAACATTAACTGGAATATTCTCTGAAGACATCGTTCGAATAATCCCTTCCCATGAAATAGCACTAAGCGGCATCTTTGAGTAGGAGTTCTCTGGAGTATCTTCGACAGAACCACCCTGAAGAATTCGCATTTCACCAGCAGAGTTAGTTACAATCAGTAACTCATTAGAGGAAGCACGAATATACTTCTTCTCTTTAACTACCTGTTCCGATGAAACTTGAGATTTAACATTATTCCTCCAAAGTAGATAACCAATTACACAAATTGCAATAATTACTACTGCTACTAAAATAATAATTGTTGTACTCATTTTAAAAAATTTATTAAATTAATAATTAATTCATGTTTAAGGAATTACCCCCCCCATAAACGGACGAAAAAAAAGAAAGATGACCTAAGCCACCTCTCTTGTTTATTACGCCATTTCTCCAACCATCGATTTCAAAAATGCATTTATTGAAGCATTAAAACCTCTTAATGTTACGTTCAAATCTTCCTCCGAATATTGATCATACTCAATGAATCGATATTTTCCTTCAACTTGAGTTTTAAAGTATCTAGAAATTACTGGATTAGTTATGTATTCACCCATATTTCTTTGTCTCTTTATCTAAAATTTTAAGAAGTGTTGGAATTCTATATTTTCCAGCCATATTTTTTATTAATTCAGCTGCATCTTCATTAGAAATTCCAATCCCTTGAACCCAAAGAGGATTTGTTGCTTTTCCTCTGAGAACTGGTACACTAATCTCTTGATTTGAACCAAATTGAGATTTAGCGACACCTATAAGAGTTATCTTCGAGTTTTCTTCTAAGTTTTCTAATAAGTGTGCTCCAAGTCCAGGCTTAATCTCACCCTCTTCTATTAATACTAGGAAAGAATCTAAGATTATAGTATCATATTCTTCTAAGTTTATCTGCTGTAAGAGAGATAATATTCCTGGCAATTCCCTTTTATAAAATTCTCCAGGTATATAATCCCCAAACTCAGAAATATGACAGCTTATTATCTCTGATGGAGTTCCTTGTTTCCAGTCTTCAAATATTACTCCGACAGTATAACAATCTGTACTACTATAATAATATGAATCTATTGCAATCTTTTTCAATCGTTCAGCCCTTGAAGATCAATAAGTTTTAATTCACCAATCTCTTCACCACCAACTCTCCACTTATAAGATTTATCATTATCCGTAATCCCATTAATTACATAAGAGTGTTTAGCAGTGTCAATAAGAGTTAGTTCATATGTTTTTCCCTTTTGATGTCTTAACTTTAATCCACAAACTCTGAAGTATAGAGTAAAACCATCAACAGTTTTGCATACAGCTCCAATATTACAAGCATATTTTAGAGTCTTATATTGTTCTTTACTAGAACTAATGCTCTGTAGTGCTTGGGTTGTAAGGGTATCCCGTTTTGCATGGAGTTCGAAAAGTCTCTTATAGAACTGATCTTCCTCAATACAAGCTAAGTGCATTGATTCTGGGATAAAACGGTTCATTGTATTTTGTATACCAGCACCTGCAATATCAAAACTAAAACCCTCAGGAATAATTCTTTCTTCTTTCCAACCATCTTCTCCATCCAATTGATACTTGATGTTATATGTCATTGACATTGGATCATAATCATTGATATTAAGAATCTTTGCAGGCTTAAAGGTACTAGACCATTCGCCTTTATCATCTTTCTTAAAATCAACAAATACAACTTCAAGACCAATGTATCTAAGCAGATCTCCACCTTCAGGAATCCACTTAATGGAAGCTGTACTAAAACCATACAACTTCTTTAATTCTTCTAATTTTGTTTGTTTCTGATTCATATTTTAAAAGTTAAATTATCGTTATTCATGTATTAGGAAACTAAGCTTTGTGAGGAGCAAAAATAAAGGGTAAAACCTTAAAGCTCTACCCTCAATTCATATAGAACTCCAAGACAATAGATCGCTCTATCAAAATTGTTTCTTCTGCTACAACCATAGCTTCTTCAAAACTCATACCTCTTCTTATAAGTTGACCTGTATAAAGGCCCATCATGTAATGAACATTATTTGTCCCAATAAGAGCTTTGATGAAGTTAGCTTGTTGATTACTTGTCATCATTGATAGACGGTTGTTAATTGTCTGGAGCAGTTCCTCCTTTCTTGTTTCCCAGTGCGAACTAGTTCTTACTAATTCCCTGAGCTGTTGTTTTTGTTGTTCTGTTGCCATATTTTTAAATTTTAGAAACTGGAGCAACATACCCCAGTCTTTACATATATAAGGCTTTGAAACTAATTTGGAACGGTAAATTCAGTAACCTCAAAACCATGCTCTCTAAACCAATCAATAAGTGGTTGTCGTTCACTACATGGATTAAGAGGGGTCTCATATACCATAAGAATCAGTTCTGCTTCGTGAGCCGTCTGTTCCTGCACAAGAGATGCAATATTACTAAGCTTAATATAAAGCTCATTAAAATTAATTTTATCCAAACCAGCACGGTAAGATTTTAAAAACCAACATGATTCAGGATTCTTTACTTTACAGGGACATCCACCAGCGTTGACTGATTTTGGATTTAATTCTTCTAACCTAAGACCACAAATAACACCTCTTTTGTCAATATAAGGATGACCATTCTTTCTATACCACTTAGGATCCCAAACAGCAGTACTAAGGGGAACTTGCCAAGGTTCAAAAAATCTAATATTATAAAAATAAGATATCTTTATTACCATAACATAGTTAAGGAATTCCTTATTTACGTATGAAAAATTTAGAATTATTTGCGGATTACAGAAAATGCCTTGAATATAGGTTGACAGATTTTGGCAAAGAGGGATTCTTCAAAGGATTTAAACCTTATAGAGATGGTTTAAAAATTGAAGAAGGATTCTATCTTACAATTAGATGCGGATTATCTGGCATTGGAACTTACCTAAATGAATTTAAAGATGGTAAGTGGCAAATGGAGATATTAGATGGATCAACAACCATTGCATATCGAAATCTAAGAAAGAGTGAGACATTTGAAAATTATTGTAAAGCAATGAAAGGAGAACCAGAATGAAAAGAACTTCTGAAGATGACCAGAGAGACTACCTTACAGTAGGTAAACTTAGAAAAATTATAGAAAATACACCAAAGGAACAAGATAATTGTCTTGTCACTACATATGAATATAGTGGAAAATTTGATTATGCTTATCCTATAAAAAATGCATATGTAGGCAAAACATACGTTAGAGATGTTCATTGGCCAGTTCTAAGAACCCTCCAACTTCAATTTGAGGATAAGAATTTTTTAACATTTCTTAAACCAGAAAAATGCGATGATATTGAATTAAAGTATGGAATTGAGAAGTTAGAAAAATTAATTGAAGAATATAAAGAAGCCCTTAATAATTATAAATATGAAGAAGATTAGTATGGATTATTCAAAATTTTATCCAGAATGGTTTACAAAGGGAAGAAAGCCTACTGAAAAAGAGATTGATAAAATGATTTCTATAGCAAGAAATGGGTTAGCAGATTTCGTAAAAATGATAAAGTCATGATAGTTACAATTCAGCAACCTTGTATAGCTCCAAAGTCAAAGAAATATAAACAACTTTGGCATAGAGATGAGTACTTTATTTTACCTACAGAGGGAGAAATAATAGTCTGTAAAAGAGAAGACCAATCTTGTAGTATTGAACGGGTTAGTTCCGATCTAGATACTGACGAGATTATTGAATGGGCATACTTAAACGACTTAATTTAAACTTTATGAAAAAGAAGAATGTATTTATTATTCAAGATGGAAATATACCATGTAATAAGATTATAGAAGAACTGGAAAGAAGAGGTGGCAATAACTTGCACTCTCTAAAGGGAGATTCTAAAATGGTTTATTTCATTGGATTAAAAGATGAAATCTGCCATGTAAAAGAATCGGAGTTTGATGAAGATCTTACTCAACTGTACTATGATAAAGATAAAAATATGTTCTATCATTGGGAAAGATGTATTGAACAGTTAGCAGAAGATTATACTAAAGATGGCACCCCAATATTAAAAGTCTATGATAAACCAAAAAATAAAATCATTACATGGGATGGTTCAAACCTGGAAGAAATAATTAAGATTATAGGCCTACATCCTAATTTTAGTAAATGGTTTAAAACATGGATTGAGTATAAGGAGTATATTAAATCTCATGGTAATATTCTAAAACTATTCTTTAATGGAGGACATTATGAGATTAAGCCTGGATGTAACATCTTATGTGAACAGAATAATAATATTCCTATCACCGAGGGAAAATATAAAGTCATTATAGAGGAAGAGGAAAATGACGAATTCTCTGGACAACTTAATTTATATTATCGAGCAAGTGGAGGAAAAATAGTTGAATATCTTATTCCAGATGGCTATGATGCTAAGGTTGAATGTGGAAAAGTAATACTAACTAAGATACTAAAAACAAAATTTAAAGTAAGAGATTGGATAGTATATAAAGACCATACAGTGACACAAATCATATCACTGGAAGATGATTGTTATACCTGTTCAGATAAGAATGGTATTGAAAGTCACTATCCTTATTCTGACGAATACTTAATGCGGGCTTGGACAATTGATGATGCTAAAAATGGGGATATACTAACCAATAGAAATAATATATTTATTTTTAAAGAGTTCAATAAAGAAACTGAGGAGATTAGGTATTATTGTTCAGCTTATGTAGATGAAAATGATGAGTCTTCTTGTAATTTTCATGTTGCAGGTCAAAAAACTACTTTAGGTACATATACTGGAGCATTCTCAGGAATTTCTAAGTATATAAAACCTGCCACTAAAAGCTATTGTCAACTTCTCTTACAAAAGTTAGATGATAATTATTGGACATTTGACTTTAAAAATCTTAAATTGGAAAGAAAACTATGGGTTCCTCATGAAGGGGATGGATTCTATTATATCTATTTTGATAATACTTGTATGAAATATCGTATAGGTAAAACAACCTATAAGGTAAATCAACATGCAGAATTACGAAATAGTAAAAATTGCTTTCGAACAGAAGATGAGGCAAATGAGCTAGTTAAAAAACTAGAAGATGCAATAAAACCTGTATTAGATAATAGATAAAATGGAAGAACAACTTATTTGTGCTAATATCGAACAGTCTAAAGAATTAATAAAGGCTGGATTAAAGAAAGAAACAGCTGATATGCTGTGGTGGTATGCAGACAATTCATATTATCTTTATCCAATTGATAATAGACCTATTGACCCAAATACAATCCTTACCTGGTCTCTTGGTAAACTTCTAGACTTAATTCCTAAGAAGGTAGAAAAAGATGGGATATACTATAGAATTATTATAGAAGATACAATTATGTATTTTGATATAACACAAGGATTAACACTAGTAGAATTTGGTGAAAAGCCTACATTGATGGAAAATATTATTGATTGCATAAAATGGTTACAAAATTATGAAAATAGCAATTAGAAAAATACACGATACCATTAAACAACATCCTTACTGGAATAACTTTGATCCAATATATAATAATGACATATATGATCTCTTTAAAAAGATGGGAGAGATGTTATGGGAAATAAGGTATGATGTTGGTGAAAATAAGAATCCGTATTATGTTGTTCTAAAGAGAATGTATCATGATTTCAATGCCTTTTTGTACTGGTTTAAGTGCGGAGCAATAAAAAACAATGAACAGGTAATGTATCTTCAAATAGTACTTCAGTTATTTCATAAGATGATAGACTTTAAACTTGGAGATTCTATTGAAGAAAGAGTATTTGGATATTTTCCGCAATTATCAAAGGAAGATGGACATGTAATCTATTCTAAGTGTATTGCAGTAAAAGTTGGCAATATATACATCATAAAAGGATATCTATGGACTAATGAACAATTACAGAATACAATAAAGTTTTATGAATCTTACACTTCTAAACATAAAAACTATCCATCATATGATAAAATGATGAAAGAATTAGAAGAGCTTAAGACTGGACAAACCGAAACTGATTCATACATAATTGAATTAGAAAAGAAGAGAGGGTAAAATCCTTCTCTATTTTTTTGTTTGGGTTAATGGAATCAGAGAACATTAATCCGGCCTGCCCGGATTCCATCCGCCACTCGCTTGCTCCATTCGTCACTTCATTCCTCATTCCACTTAACGCTCCCACCCCGGGTTTGTGTATAGAAGCAATCCAAAGCTACTCATCGGGACTCGGGACAGATGCAGTCCCTCGTTTAACCCTCTTCGTTTAACGCTTTGGCAGCTACGCAGCTACGCTATTGAATAAGACCCTGATGATGAAACCTAAAGGAATTAATTACCGAGACACAGAACGATGGTAGGAGTGATGTGGTGAGGGATAAGTAAAAGAAAGAAAACATTTATAAACTCTCGCCGGTGTTCTAAGTTCCGGCGATAAATAATAAATGTAAAATTGTCTTTTAATATTCATTTCATTTATTTTTTTTTGCAATATTACACTTACGCTGTTTTCCGCCAAAAAATAAATGAAATTTTACATCCAAGACAGTACTTAAACCCTTATGTATGTAGAACAAGATTAATGAGAACAATTACTAAAAGAGAAGAAAGTATTTATTCCATTAATCA
>AUXO012953192.1_pt1 | contig 19647 bp, 20 predicted proteins | sample 768731 | NCBI WGS metagenome assembly AUXO01 (sample SAMN02715735, study PRJNA202380) | gut metagenome | biome: sheep rumen | host: Ovis aries | place: New Zealand: Palmerston North
AATGGTCTTGTTTCTTTTTCCCATCTTAATACGTTACACCACTGATTATATAGTTTTGGTAGGTCTCTATATGAGGTTATGTGTGATGCATAATAGTCACTAAATAATGTTTCAGAGGTTGGCCTTATACACATTCTTTCTTCTAATTCTTTTGATCCTCCTTGTGTTATCCAAGCAACTTCAGGTGCAAATCCATTTACAAGTTCACTTTCTTTATTTAATAAGTTTTCTGGAATTAGTAATGGCATATAAACATTTGTATGTCCTAAACTTTTAAATTTTTTATCTAATATTTCTTGCATTTTCTCCCATATAGCATACCCGTTTGGTTCGATTGTGGTACATCCTTTTACTGATGAGTAGTCGCATAGTTTAGCTGCTCTTACGATATCTGTATACCATTTTGCGAAATCAACATTTCTTTCTGTAATTGCTTTGTTTTTCATTAATAATTCCTTCTTTCTTCTTTTCATTATACTATGAAAAGTTGTAAAAAAAAAGAGGTTTCTTTAAAAGTTAATGCCTTATACTTTATTTTTTCTTTTTAGTGAATTATATTTTGTATTTAATATCATCTGATAGATAATACCTTTATATTTTCTATATTCTTCACTACCTCTTTTATCAAATGGTAAGACATATTCTACTATATCATTATCCTTTTTTATTCCAATAAACCAATCCATGTTTCCTATGATATAGGAGAAATCTTCTACATTTAATTCTTTAAATAATTCTTTTTTTACTTTTTTTTCTAATTCGTCTATATTTTCAAATGATATACTAGAATAGGCTATTTGATTTAATAATAGATTAATTCTTTCTTTATCATATTCATGTGATGGAGATATGATATAAGGTTTAAATCTTTCTAATAAGAATCTTTCTTCATTGTTAAAATATTTTGGTTCTGTTTTATTATTTTTGCAAGTAACTATATAATTGGTTACTTCTTGTTTATTATAGTCACAATAAACGTCTGTATTTAATGGAATAAATTTATCTATGTTTATTTTTGGCAAGTTACTATTTTTCGTGAATGTTTCATGATGAATATCTGTTATTGTAACTAATTCTATATTGTTTGTTTTATTTATTAAAATATTTCCTATTTCTTTTATTACTTCCATTAGATGATTATAAGTTATTTCGTCTGTTATTTTAGGATCGATACTATTGATATTTATCATATTTCCATTTACTGTACATGGTAGTATATAATCATTTTGATGATAAGTTATTTTTAAGACAAAGCCTAAGGGACTCGTTAAGCAATAATGAAAGAAGTCTTCTCCTTTTCCACCTACTTTAAAACACGATTCTGTATCTATTCCACTTACTAATAATGATTCTTCATATGGAGGTACTACTTGATATTTTGTTTCTTTATATTCTCCTTTTATTAAGGGAACTGCACATGCTATTTTAAATTTTCTTTCTTTATGTAAGTTCATGATTCTTTCTAAAATTATTTCAGGTGGTTCTGTACAATATTTTCTTGAATTAAGTATTTTAGATAATGTTTCTAGCGTAATATCTAATTCATCTGGTTTTAAGTTGTATAAAAATGATTTTGATATATCTATAATATCTAATATAGAATAAATTGAAAGATTGGTATTATTATTGGTTATTTCTTCTATTTCTTCAAAGTGGTTTATAATTTGCCATAATTCGTTATTTAGTCCAAATGCTTCTTTATTAAAAATCATTCTTAGAATACAATCGTTATCTTTTTTGCAATTACCTAATATTACTTTTGTTAGGGTTTCATTAGGAATTATTTTCCCATCTTTTGTCATATTATATTTGCAATTAATATTGGAAAATACTTGATATAATTCTGATAATGTAATGTCTTTTTCTCTTGCTATACTTTTAAAATGATATATGTATTTTTGTGTATTTAGGTCATGATAATAAGATTCTCTTTTATTTATTTCCTCTTGTATAATTGTGGTTAGTCCCTCTTTTTTTAATGTTTCATCTTCTATTTCTGTACAGAATTTTACTTTTTGCATAAAGTTTTCCATTGATTGCGTGTCTCTATCGCAGAGAATTTTAAAATATGTTATATCATTGTTTAAAAGAGCTTTTTCTACATTTTCTTCCATTCCATAGTAATAATATTTATCTTGATTTTGAAGTCTATATGCTCTTCTTCTATCTTTGAATAATTCTTCACTTGCTCTTTTTAAGGATGAGTCTGTTGCATAGGTAAAAAAATTGTTTAGTATTTTTTTACTGTTGTCTAATCCAAATACCATATACATTTTTAATATAGTAATTAGTCTGTCATTATTAGAAATATTCTCATTATATTTTAGTGTTTCTTCTAATAGAGTGTTAATGTGTTTTTTGTTTACTTCTTTGATAAAATTATAAGATATTTCTTTTTCGTTTAATATTAAGATGTTATCTTTTTTATTAGTTATATTTACTAAAATATGAAATTTTGCGTAAATAAATAGTTCTTCTTTGTTATTAATTGAGAGTAATGCTATAGGGGAAAAACGATTTGAAATGACTTCTTGCTTTATGATACAGTACTCATATGGTGTTAGGTTAAATTTTTCATTTATTATTTCTAATGTGTTTAGAGAAAAAGCTTTGTTTAAGTTTTCATTGTCTAGTAATTGTGAGAATTTTTCTTTACTTAGTTTTTGTAAATGTATTTGTAAAGTTGTTAATTGATTTTTCATTTTTAATAGATTCTTATGATTATAAATATATTCTTTTATATCATCATTTACTAAATCTAGTACTGTTTTTTTCATTCTATTGGGTGGTATATTTAATATTTTTTCAAAAAGATCTATATTATCTAGCATTTTCATTTTACATTCATTGTTTACATTTAAGAACAATAAATTTATATCAGAGATAGATAAATTATTTATTTTGTCTTTTTGGTTTAGAATTTGTTCTAGCTTTTGAATCGTCATTTTTTGATATGTTTTTATTTTTTCAATACTCTCCATATTATCACCACAATTTTATTATAAATAAAAAAAGAAGAAAAATCTATATTAAATTAATCTTCTATTAATTTTTTTAATTCTGTTTCAAGTTGGCTGATATCATTTGGACTCATAAAAGCAAATACTGTGTTATTATATTTTGCTAGTTTTTCTGCTTCATTTATGTTGATGCTATAGCAGTTATCTAGATTATTAATTATCATGTCTGATGTTACTTCTGGATAATCTTCTTGTTTTTCTCTTGCTGGATGAATTGGTAAGACATAGCTTGCATCTGCATTTTTAAATACTTCTACTAATTCTTTGGCAAATTCTTTTGTTCTTGTAAATGTATGTGGTTGAAAGATAATTACTAATTTTTTTGTAGGATACTTTTGTTTGATAGCATCAATGGTAGCACGCACTTCGTTTGGATGATGTGCATAATCATCTATTATAATGTTATTTCCTACAATACTTTCTGTAAATCTTCTTTTGGCTCCTGTAAAATCTTTTAGATTATTTGATACTTCTTCATATGGAATATTCTCTTCTATGCATACTGTTATTACTGCTAGAGCATCTAATAGTTGGTGTGTGCCATAGATTGGTAGGTTAAAGTGTCCGTAATTATCTATATCAAAAGATATTCCATCGCTATTGTAGATTATATTTTTTGCTACTACATCATTATTTTCTTTTATTCCAAAGAATTTTACTTTTTTTGTTAATGACATTTTTCTTGTATATGGATCATCTCCGTAGGCTATGACTTCTTTTTTTGCATTGTTGGCATAGCTTGTATAGGCATCAATTACATCATTGATATCTTTATAGTAATCTACATGGTCTAAGTCAATATTTGTAATCACAGCATAATAAGGTGTATATGCTAGGAAGTGTCTTTTATATTCACATGATTCTAGTGCAAAATATTTGTTTTCTTTACTAGCACTACCTGTTCCATCTCCGATTAGGTAATTTACTCCTCTATTTCTTAAGGCTAGTGACATCATATTTGTAGTGGTTGTTTTTCCATGACATCCTGCTATGCATATTGTTTTAAATTCACGACTTAGAATACCTACCATTTCATTATATTCATATATTTTAAGTCCTAAATTTCTAGCTTTTCTTAGTTCAATATTGTCTTCTTTTATGCTAGCTCCTTTGATAATTGTCATGTCTTCTTTTATGTTGTTTTCATTATAGTTATAGAATGGAATGTTATTTTTTATTAATTCAGACTCTGTGAAGAAATGTTTTTCTATATCACTTCCCATTACGGTATTTCCTAATTGTTTTAAGATAACTGCTAGGGCACTCATTCCAGTTCCTTTAATTCCAATAAAATAATACATTATCTACCTCTTCCTTTCTTTGGTTCTTCTTCGTCTAAGTAATATAAATTTCTGTTATATGATTCTAATATTTTTCTTTGCATATTGATATTATATAGTTTTATTCTTAACTGATTAATAATAATTTGTATTTTTTTTATGCAATAGCTTGCATAACTATTTCCTAAAAATTTTATATAGTAATTTAAGATATTAATTCTTAGTTTTTCTGCTTCAATGATGCTTTGTTTTATGTTTCCTTCATCTGTTCCAGTATCTGTTTCATCTTCTAGTACGTTTATTAAATATCTTAATTTTAATTCTACTTTTTTCTTGATTAATTTTTCTCTTAAGCTTGGGTTTACAAAGATTATTTTATTCACTTCAATGGCATCTTCTATTTTGGTTTTGGGTGTAATAGGATAGCCTTTTATTTTTTCATATTCAAAGTATAGAACTTCCCCCGTTTTACTGTTTTTGTGTAAATAATAGTTCTTTTGCATGCTAGTACTCCTTTCTTTAATTAGTGAATTTTTCTCTTTGTTCTTTTCGCCATTTGGCGATATTAGCATGATGGCCACTTAATAATACTTCTGGTACTTTCATTCCTTCAAATTCTCTAGGTTTGGTATAGACTGGATAATCTACTAGGTCATCTGTAAATGTTTCGCTTTCTAAGCTTTCTTGATTAATGACTCCTGGTATGAGTCTTGTTACAGCATCTACTATGGCCATTGCTGGTATTTCTCCACCTGTTAGAACAAATTCGCCTATTGATATGGTTCTATCTACAATACTTTTTATTCTCTCATCAAACCCTTCGTAATGTCCGCATAGTAAAATAATATGTTTTAGGTTAGAAAATGCATATGCAGTACTCTCTTTAAAGATTTCACCTGATGGAGTTAGCATGATTACAGTGCTCTTTTTTGTTTTTAAGCTTCTAATTGCTTTAAATATTGGTTCACACATCAAGACCATTCCTGCTCCTCCACCATACTGATAATCATCTACTTGTTTATTTTTAAATGGGGAATAATCTCTTATATTATGTACATTGATTGTAACTAGTCCTTTTTCTCTTGCTCTTCCTATAATAGAATCATTTAAAAATTCTGTAAACATATTTGGAAATAAAGTTAATATATCTATTTTCATAACATCACCTATTCGTCTAATAATCCTTTAATTTCTTTAATAGAGATACTATGTTGTTTCAAATTAATGGTTTCTATTATATCATAAACAAATGGAACTAGATACTCTTTTTCATTCTTGTTTACAACTATTTTGTCCTGTTTATCTTTTATATAATCTTTTACTATTCCTACTTTTTTCCCATTGATTAATACATCTAGTCCTATTAGATCTTCTTCTAGGTATTCATTTTCTTTTAAATTTAATTCTTCTTTTGTGGTATATATATTTTTACCTTTATATTTTAAAACATCGTTAATATTATCTATTTCTTTTATGGTAATCATATCGAATATTTTATGATGGCGATAGGTATTAATTATTTCTTTATTTTTTTCTTTTCCAATGTAAATAGATTTTCCTTGTTTAAAGATTTTATTTTTATATTTAAAATCTGATAGGATTCTTACTTCACCTTTGATGCCATGGGTATTTACAATTTTTCCAATATTAATATATTTCATCGGTATTCCTCCTGCTTACTTATTTGATATTATTTAATTCTTTTTTTAACTCTTCTGTTTTCTTTTTTAATTGCTCTCTATATTTTTGTTCTATATATATTGAATTATCTGAATATATGCTTTCTTTTTCTTCGGGCATTTTTTTAGGTATTATTTTTTCTTTTGTATTTCCTGTTAATTCTTTTCGATATTTTTCTTTTCTTGAATCTATAATATTTGTTATATCATTTAATTCTTTTAGAGGAATTTGTATGTTTTGTTGATTTGATTTATTATTATTTTCATTTAAATTGAATGAAGTTAATTTTACTTTTTTTTCACCTTTTAGAAGTTCTAGTTCTTTTTCTCTTATTTTAACTCTTTTTAGTTTTAAAATTTGTTTTATCAATTCACTGTTGTTCATTATCTCTATTTTTTCTTTATTCATCTTTTACTTCTTTCTTCTTTTGGTTATTTATTATTTATTTCATATAATAGTATAGATGCTGCTACAGACGCATTTAGACTTTCACAATTTTCGTTCATTTTAATATATAAATATTCATCACATAAATCTTCTATATTTTTGCTGATTCCTTGGCCTTCATTTCCAATAATTAGTGCAAAGTGAGAATAAATGGATGAGGTTCTTACATCATGTCCATTCGTTACTTTTGTACCAATTATTTTATAGTCTTGTTTTTTTAATTCTTGAATTGTACTTTCTGGATTATTTACTATGATAGGAATATGAAACATCATTCCTTGAGATGCTCTTACTACTTTTGGGTTATAAATATCTACAGTATCTTTACTACAAACAATGGTATTGATATTAAATGCTACCGCACTTCTTATGATTGTACCTAAATTACCTGGATCTTGTATTTTATCTAATATTAATACTTTTTCCCCTATTTCTTTTGGCTTTTCTCTTTTATAGACAACCGCCATTACATTTGAAGGAGTTTCTAGTGAAGATAGTTTTTTTAATACTTCTTTTGATACGTATAATGTTTTAACATCTAGTGGAAATATTTCATTTGCTTCTAATATTAATTCTTTAATTAATCCAGCTTTGTATGCTTCTAAAACTAAATGTTTTGTTTCTACTAAAAAAATATCTTGTTCGTCTCTATATTTTTTTTCTTTTAAATGAGCTAGTTGTTTGATATATGGATTTTTTACAGATGTTATTAGCATTAGTCTCTCAACTTCTTTCTAATTTCTTTATAATTTGGATAATATTTTGATACTATATTCCAGAATTTTTTGGAATGATTGGGTTCAATTAAATGTGATAATTCATGAACTATAACATAATCTAAGCACTCTATACTATAATGTATTAATTCTAAATTTAGTGTAATATTTTTTGTCTTGGTATTACATACTCCCCAACGTGATTTCATTTTTCTAATTTTTAGAGTTGGTTCTTCGATATTTTCTTCAAATTTATAATAATATTCTTTTAAATGATTGCTAAAAATGAGTTTTGCTTCTTTTCTTAAGTATTGATTTAGCATTTCTTCATTTTTAGTAAAAATTGTTTTATTATTATGATCAATATCTATTGTTTTAATTTCTTCTATGATAATTTTATAGGGTATTCCAAAGTAATAGAAGTTCTTTTTTTTCTCTTCTTTTTTGTTATTTTTCTCAATCATTTTTTCAATAGATTTTCTGTTTTCTTCTAATAGTTTTTTTATGGATAAATTACTTATAAAGTAAGATGTTGTTACATAGATGTATCCTTCTTTTATTCTAATGTAAGTATTTTTATTTCTTTTTTTTATTATTTTTACTTCATAATCTTTTTGGTTATATGTAAATATCATGACTTGTTTTTATAATAACTATATTCAGGAGAGTGTAATAGTTTACTTAATGATAATACTATTTTTTTCTTCTTGTAATTATTATATTTTTTTGCCTCCTTATTGTAATTATCTATTGTATAGTTTATTCTATTTTCATTTTCTTCATATTCCTTTTTTAATGCTGAATATTCTTTGTTTCTTGTTAAATTTTTATATATTTTATCTAAATGATAAAATTTTGTAAATACTTCTTCTGTATTTTTTAAAACCAGAATCCCATTTACTGCGTTATTTACATTATTTAAATTTGTTTTTGTTGTTTCTAGTTGTTTTTTTAATTCTTCTTCATGTTCTAAATTATTTGATAGAAAAGAAGACATTTTATCTAATAGAGTGCTTCTTTCTTCTATGTAAGATTTTATTGGTATAAAGCTTCTTTCTACTTTGTTTTTTAATAAAGATAGGTTGTTTATAAAGTATAGTAAACATAATAATCCCATGGTAATGAGACCAAAAATAATAACAATAATTATATATGAATCCATTTTATTATCACCTCATTTTCATTGTATCAAAAATATGATAAAAAAGCTATACAATGTTGAAAGATTCTTTTTGCTAAACATATACTGTAATATGAAAAATAATTTTATAAAATCTACTATTATATTAATTTTTGGTGGTTTTCTTACAAAAATTTTAGGTATGTTTATCAAAATTGTCTTAACTAGAACTATTTCTGTTAAAGGAATTGGGCTTTATTCTTTAATTTTACCAACATTTAATTTATTTATTACTCTTTGTTCTTTGGGATTACCTGTTGCTATTTCTAAAATGGTTAGTGAAAGAAGAAAGCCAAATAAGAAAATAGTTTTATCTATTATTCCTTTAGCTTTACTTTTTAACTTATTTTTAATTTTTATTTTATTCTTAATAGCTCCTTTTTTAAGTCGTCATTTACTTCATAATTCTTCTGTTTATTATCCTTTGGTTTCAATAGGTTTTACTTTACCTTTTATTTGTATTTCTTCTATTTTAAAAGGTTATTTTTTTGGAAAGGAGCAAATGCTTCCTACTACTTTGTCTAATATTGTAGAACAATTGATGAGATTATTTTTGACTTTTACTGTTATTTCAAGATTAATGAAGTATTCACTTATTTATGCAGTTTGTGGAGTTGTTCTTATTAATATTTTAAGTGAAGGAATATCTATTGTTGTTTTAATGTTATTTCTTCCCAAAAAGAAAAAAATCTCCGTTAGAGATTTTCATTATAGTAGAGAGATTTTAAAAGATTTACTTGATATTAGTATTCCTACTACTGGTAGTAGATTAATTGGATCATTTTGTTATTTTTTAGAGCCTATTATTTTAACGTTTGCTTTAACTAAGGCGGGTTATAGTAAGAGTTTTATTGTACAAGAGTATGGTATTATTAATGGATATGTCTATCCTTTGCTTCTTTTACCTTCTTTTTTTACTATGGCTATTTCTAGTGCACTTTTACCTGTTGTATCTCATTCTTATAGTAGGCATGATTATAAGTATTCTAGATATAAAATTAAGCAAGCTATTTTTCTTTCTTTGTTGATTGGAATTCCTTGTACTATTATGTTTATGTTTATTCCTCTTTTTTTTCTTAAGTTAGTATATAATACTAATAAGGGTTTTATTTATATTAAGATGGTTGCTCCTATATTTCTTTTATACTATGTACAAGGTCCTCTTACTACTGCTATGCAAGCTATGAATAAGGCACGAAGTGCAATGATGGGAACTTTATTTGGTTCTATTATTAGAACAGTTCTTCTTTTTGGCTTATCTTTATGTCATATAGGTATGTGGGGTCTTATTATTGCTAGTTCTGTTAATATTATTTTTATTACTATTCATCATATGTATTGTGTTTTTAGGTCTGAATAAACTTTTTTATTTCTTTTTATGTTTTTTATTTTTTTTTATATTTTTTAATGTTTCTTTTATTAATGATGTAAAGCTTCCATTTCTTATTTCATTTATTTCTTTTAAAAATTGTTCTTTATTATTGTTATATAACTCTAAATTTCTTTTTACTTTTTCATCTTTTAGGTATTCATTTAATTTCTCATTACTTATTGTTTCTTTTTTCATTTTTTATTTCCTTTTTATTTAATTCGCTAAACATTTTCTTCATTGTATCATTATTATATGTTAATTTTTTTATTGTTAAGTCTTCTGCCTTATCATTTGCTAATCGTAGATTTTTTTCACTAGAAAGTAAATCTTTCTTTGTTTTCTCTAATTGATCGATAGCTTTATCGATTTCAGCAATTGCATTTTGAAATTTTTCACTTGCTAAGCGATAATTCCTGCCAAATCCCTCTTTAAAGGAATTAATTTTGTCTTCAAAATTAGTAATATCAATATTTTGATTTTTAATTAGTTCTAATTCTTTTCTATATTCTAGAGATTTATTAGCAAGATTTCTGATTAAAGTAATTAATGGAATAAAAAATTGGGGTCTTATTACATACATTTTATCATATAGATGTGATACATCTACGATGCCATCATTGTAATAGTCACTATCTATTTCTAATAATGATACTAAGACTGCATACTCACACTGTTTTTCTTTTCTATCTTTATCTAGCTCTTTAAAAAAATCTTCGTTTTTGTGTTTTGCCTTTGTTTTGTCTGCTTCATTTTTCATTTCAAACATGATAGATACGATTTCATTTCCTTCATCGTCATAATCTCTAAAAATAAAATCTCCTTTTGATCCAGTTCTTGCATCATTATCTTTTTCAAAGTATGCATTTTTAAATAGTGGTCTTAATCTATTAAATTCTGTGCTACAGTGTTGTTCTAGAGACTCTCCTATCATTTTTGTGGACTGTTTTGCTTTAAAATCTTTATAATAAGCTATTTGTTCATCTTTGTCTTTTAATTTACTCTCATATGTTTCTTTCATATGATTTTCTTTAATAGTAAATTCTTTATCCTTTAATTCAATCTCACTGTTTAAGGTATTAATCTGTTTATCTTTTTCTGTTATCGTTTCTGTTATTTTTATTTTATTTTCTTTTTCTTGTAATTCTAACTTACTTTTTAACTGTGTTATTTCTTTTTCTTTTTCACTCATTGAATCTTTTAAAATTAACTCATTTTTTGATGCTTGAACTTCTAATTGTTTCTTTAATTCTACTATTTCTTTTTCTTTTAAATTTAATTGTTCATTATATTCTTTTTCTAATTTATTTTTAGTTTGTTCTTCTTTAGTTTTTAATTCATGATTTAATGTATCTATTTCTTTTTCTTTTAGATTTATAGTATCTTTTAAAGTTAACTCATTTTTTGATGCTTGAACTTCTAATTGTTTCTTTAATTCTACTATTTCTTTTTCTTTTAAATTTAATTGTTCATTATATTCTTTTTCTAATTTGTTTTGTATTTGTTCTTCTTTTGCTTTCAAATTACTAATTTCTAAATCTTTTTTGTTTAATGTTTCTGTTAAATTTTCTTTTAAGTTAGCTTCTGCTATTTTTATAGCATTTTCTTTATCTATCTTATGTTGTTCCTCTCTTCTAGTCAACTCTTTTGTAAACTCTTTATCCCTAATTTGCTTTGCTATCGATTCATAATCATTTTCATTTATTTGAAATACAGTTCCGCAATTTGGACATTTTATTTCATTCATGTTACACCTCCATTGTTATTTTTATGTTACATCATATTTTTTGTAATGGCAAGTAAATTAACATTAAAATAGAAACCTTTCGGTTTCTATTATATTTTACTATTTATATATTTTTCTATTTGATTTGATGATGATGAGAGTATATCGTTTAATTCGTCTACTCTTCTTAAATATTCTTTATATATGGGAATAGCATTTAATTGTTTCACTTTTTCTTCTATTTGTTTATCTATTTCTTTGTATTTGGGGTCTTTATTGTATTCTAGTTTTACTGATTTTTGCTGTAGTCTTTTAATCATATTAATTAATTTTTTTATTTCTTCATTTTTATCTATTACTTTTCCAATTTCAAGATATTCTTTATATTCAGTTGATTCTTTAATTGTTTGGAATAATTCTTCTATTTTTTGTTTAGGATTCAATTATTTCACCATCCAAGCTCCATGTTTTTATATCTGTTATTTTGACTTTTACTATTTTACCTATATATTTTTTATCAGCTTTTATATTAACTAATTTCATAGTATCTGTATATCCCATTAGATTATCTTCTTTATCACTTTTTCCTTCTATTAATACTTCTGTTATTTTATCTTTATATTTCTGATTATTAAGATTTGCATATTTATTAATTAGTTCATTTAGTGTAGCTAGTCTTTCTTTCTTTTTTTCTAAAGTGATGTTATCTTTCATTTTACTTGCTGGTGTTCCTTCTCTTTTTGAATAAATAAATGTATAAGCTAAGTCAAATTTTAATTCATTTACTAAATCTAGTGTATCTTGAAAATCTTTATCTGTTTCACCCGGGAAACCTACTATTATATCTGTAGTAATAGAACAATTTGGTATTTTACTTTTTATTTCATAAAATAATTTTTTATAATCATCTTTTGTGTATCTTCTACCCATTTTTTTTAGTATTTCTGTTGAACCACTTTGTAATGGTAGATGTATATATGGCATAATATTATCGTATTTAGCGATGATGTCAATCATTTCACTTGTAAAGTCCCATGGATGAGATGTTACAAATCTTACTCTTGGTATGTTCGTTTTAGCAACACTTTCTAGTAAGTTTGCCATATTATAATCTGTATCTAAATCTTTTCCGTAGGCATTTACGTTTTGTCCTAATAATGTTACTTCAAGATATCCATCTTTTACTAGTTTTTCTACTTCTTTGATTATATCTTCTTTCAATCTACTTCTTTGACGGCCTCTTGTGTATGGAACAATGCAATAAGTACAAAACTTATCACAACCATACATAATATTGACCCATGCTTTATATTTAGAATCTCTTTTTACTGGTAGTCCTTCTATTACGTCTCCTTCTATGCTGAATACTTCTATTTCTTGTTTACGACTTTTTAATAATTCATCTAAATATATTGGTAATTTATGAAAATTATGTGTTCCCATTATGATATCTATCCATGGATATTTTTCTTTTAATTCTCTTGCTATACCTTCTTCTTGTGCCATACATCCGCAAAAAATGGTTATTATATCAGGATTTGTTTCTTTTAAGTGTTTAATTCTGCCAAGCATTCCTTTTACTTTGTTGTGAGCATTTTCTCTGATAGCACATGTATTTAGAATAATTACATCTGTATTATTATTTATTTCTTCTAATTTAGTATATCCCATTTCTTCCATTATTGCAGAAATATTTTCGCTATCGTGAACATTCATTTGACATCCATATGTTAATATACAGTAATTTTTACTTTTTCCAGCTTTTTTGACAGAATCTGGAACGATATAATCATCTCTTTTAATTATTGAACTTTTATTAGTTCTAACTCTTGCTTCTTTTTTATTTGGTAAATTCATTTTTTTCACCTCCTAAATTTGATGATAATAATTATATCATATCTTTTTTTAAAAAAATAGACCACATTTTTAATATGGTCTATTTTTTATTAATTTTTTGTAGGATAAATAATTATATTCTCTTTCAAATGTTTCATTTTGTTTTTTTCTTTCATTGATATACTGTACAGATTTATCAATCGTATATTCCCATTTATCTATATTTTTATCTGTTGTATTTTTATCTATAAGCAAATCATGTATGATGTATTGTCCTAGGGAATCCATATATCTTCTGGATGGACTTGTTGAATGGGAATAGCAATCTATATTAAGTCCTACATGATATGTTGGTTCTTGACAGTATATAGGTGTTATATAACTATCTTTTAAGCTACTTAAAAAGCCTTTATCTTTTTCTATTTTTGTACCTAGTTTTTTTAATTCCATTATTTTTTTCTCTAATTGTTCTTGACTTGGAATATTTAGTTTTCTGTAAATATATGGTAGTGATAATTCTTTAAATGTTTTTGCTACTTGATAATTTGTTAAAATCATCGATTCGTGTACTATGTTGGCAGCATTTGATACATTAATTTTAGTAGATTCATGATTGGGTTGTTGATTAATTAGATTTTCATATTCACGATATATTTCTTTTTCTTTATTGGCTATTTTTCTAATCGTAGCAAAGTTTAGTAAGTATATTAGCATTTTATCTAAGGAGCTATTCAATGGTTTTTTAATTCTATTGTCAACACTTTCGTATGTTAATCTATGTGCTACTTTGATTTTTCCTAATGTTATATTAAATGAATTAGGAATGATATTAAATTTTGGATCAAGTCTAAAGATATAGGTTATTGTATTTCTGTAATTATTTGGAAGAAGTGAGCATACTTCGTTGCTTACTGGTGATGGATATAATAAGATGTTTCTATCTCTTAAATATATGGTTTCTCCTCTAATACTTGCTTCTTCTCTAGTCATAGAATTATAGGGAATAAATGAAGGAATATCTATAATATGAATATATAGATTATAGGTTCCATCTTTATTTTTTTCTATGTAGATTGCATCATCTAGACAGGTTGCTAATTCTCCATCAATGGTAATACAATTTTGTTTTGTATAATCTATTCTTTTTTTATTTTTTATTTTGAATGTGTTTACTTCATGTAATATGGCATCTGGAAAGTTAAAATGAATGTTATATTTATTTTCTAATTCTTCAGAAGCTAAGCAATATTCTTCGTCAAATAGTTGCATTAATTTAGCTATTTTTTTCATAGAAGTTGTTGTTGATGAGTTAATTAATTCTATGTATTTTTCTTTTTGTTTTAAAATTTGTTCCCCATGTTTGCTTTTAAAAATTATTAATATTACATGATATAAATAATCTTCTTCATCGCTTGTTGTTAGATATTTTCTTAATATTTTTAAGAAAATATTTTCTTCATCTTTATTATTTAAATTTAATATAGAATCATTTTCTTTTAAAAATTTTTCTATCATTGAAATATTCTTATCATAAAAAATTAGAAATTCTAAACATTCTTTTTTTTGACTATTTAGATTATTAGCTAATCTTACTTGAATTTCATTAAATATATTTTGAATTCTAAAGCAGGGACTTTTTATCTTAATTCTTTCTTTTACTTTTAATGCGCTTATTTTATTTTGAAAGTCAATAATAGGGCCTGTTAATAATTTTAGTTCATCAAGGGATTTAGTTTCTAATTGTTCTGTTAATATATAGATTAGATATTCTACTTGCATTTTGTTTTTTTCATAATTCTTTAATAGAATGAACAAGGCATTAAAAATTGCCTCTATTGTTTCTTTAAACTCTATTTCTAGAAAATTAAATAGTTCTTCTAAATCATTATAGCCTAAAATATATTTCTTTATTTCTTTACTTCCTATTTTCATTCAAGATATTCCTCTCTGTCTTAGTTTAATTATCTTTTATTTCTTCTGTACTTAATACGGATAAGAAAGCTTCACTTGGTATTTCTACATGACCTATTTGTTTCATTTTCTTTTTTCCTTCTTTTTGTTTTTCTAAAAGCTTTCTTTTTCTTGTAATATCTCCTCCATAACATTTAGCTAATACATTTTTTCTCATTGCTTTTATATCAGCTCTTGCAATAATTTTGCTTCCTATTGTTGCTTGAATTGGTACTTCAAACATTTGTCTTGGTATAATTTTTTTTAGGTTATCTACAATTATTCTACCTCTTCCATAGGCAAAATCTCTATGTACAATTACACTTAAGGCATCTACTACTTCACCATTTAATAAGATATCCATTTTTACTAAGTCACTGGGTCTATAGCCTATGATGTCATAATCCATTGATGCATATCCTTTTGTATAGCTTTTTAATTTGTCGAAAAAGTCATAGACAATTTCTGATAAAGGTAATTCATAATGAATATTTACTCTTTTATCATCTACATATTCCATTGACTTATAGATTCCTCTTTTATTCTGACATAATTCCATAATACTTCCTACATAGTTATTTGGTACAAATATGCTTGTCCTTACAAATGGTTCTTCAATGCTCTTTATTTTAACTCTTTCTGGAAACTCACTTGGATTATCAATATTAATAGTGGTACCATCTGTTAAATTTATTTCATAAATAACGGATGGAGATGTAGCAATTAGTTCTATATCAAATTCACGTTCAATTCTTTCTACTATAATTTCCATATGTAATAGGCCAAGGAATCCTGTTCTAAATCCAAAACCTAATGAAGAGGATGATTCTGTTTCAAATGTTAGACTGGCATCATTAATTTTTAATTTTTCTAGTGCTTCTCTTAAATTTGGATATTTTTTTGAGTCTATTGGATATAACCCACAATATACCATTGGTTTCATTGCTTTATATCCTGGTAGTGCTTCTTTACATGGTGTATCTGCCAATGTAATAGTATCTCCTACATGTACATCTTGTATATCTTTAATACTTCCACATACATATCCTACTTCTCCTGCACATAATGATTCTACTTTTTTAAGGGATGGTGTATGAACTCCTAATTCTGTTACATCATAGACTGCTTTTGTTGTAAACATTTGAATTTTGGAATTATCTTTTATTTCACCATTCATTACTCTAATTAAGGCCACAACTCCACGATAGGGATCGAAATAACTATCAAATATTAAACATTTTAATTCATCATTTATACTTTTCTTTGGTGGAGGTATTTTGTTTACTATTTCTTCTAATAGTTCTGGTACTCCTTCTCCTGTTTTCCCACTTGTTAAAATAATTTCTTCTTTCTTGAAGCCAAATGTTTCTACTAATTCTTCTTTTCTTCTATCTGGCTCGGCGTTAGGTAGGTCTATTTTATTGATAACTGGTATTATTTCTAAATTATTCTCTAATGCTAAGTATACGTTTGCTAGTGTTTGTGCTTCTATTCCTTGTGTTGCATCTACCACTAAGATAGCTCCTTCACATGCTGCAAGAGAACGGGATACTTCATAAGTAAAATCTACGTGTCCTGGAGTATCTATTAGATTTAGTATATAGTCTTTGTATTTTAATCTTACTGCATTTAATTTTATGGTTATGCCTCTTTCTCTTTCAATATCCATACTATCTAACATTTGTTCTTTCATTACTCTTTTATCTACTGCATTTGTGTATTCCAATATTCTATCTGCTAACGTGCTTTTTCCATGATCAATATGAGCGATAATACTGAAATTTCTAATTTTATCTGTATCCATAATTTTCACAACCTTCTTATCAAGATTATAGCATTTCTATGTTTATATGTAAATTAATGTGAAGTAAGAAAAGAAAAAAAGAAGCAATATTTGCTTCTTATTTTTTATTTTCTAATTTCTTTAATACATCTTTTGTTACTTCAATTGCTTTTTTTCTTAAATCTTCTGCAGTTTTCTCTAGAACTGGTGTTCCTTTTTCTTTGGCTAAATCTACTAATTCTGAAGCTTTATTCTTTAATAATTCTCCTTTTTCTTTGGCAAGATTTAATGCTTTTTCTTTATCTAAATCTTCTAGTTCTGTTTTCATTTGATCTACTTTTTTTAAGAATTCATCTTTTACTTCATTCATATCTATATTTTTGGCTTCTTCAATAAATTCATTCATTTTTTTCTTTAATGCTCTTCTTGTTTCTTCGCCACTTTTTGGTGCTAATAATAATCCTAATCCTGCTCCAATACCAATTCCAGCTACTAATTTTCCTAATCCACTTTTTCTACTCATCTATATTCTCTTCCTTTCTTTTCCTTTTATTAAATATATTTCTAATAAAATTACTTATTCCATCTACTACTTTATCACTTACTAGTGCCATATTATCTGTAATGACATCTGCTACTTTAAAAATTCTATCAAATTTTTCTACGCGTTTGTCTACTTCATCTAGCATATTATTGACTCTTGTTACTGTGTTAATTAACTTTAATACTAATATTATTAACGCTACTAGTAAAACTGAACCTAATAGGTATAAAATTATTGTTAAAAATGTATTTGCATCAATCATTATTTATCATTCCTTTCATCATACATAGAATCAATTAGATTAAACAAATCATCTGTTAATTCTAAATTTTTTTCTTTCTTTTCTTCTTTTTCCGGTTCATCTCCCATACTTTTCTTTAATGTTGAAAGTAAGTTTATACTACTTTTTACAGGAGGAATTTCTTTTTTTCTCGTTGGCTTCTCGCTTTCATTTTCTTCTAATGATTGATTATCATCAATTTCTTCATTTAAATAATAATTATTTTCATCGTTTAATTCATTATGGATGACTGGTTTCTTTTCATATTCTACTCCATAATCATAATAATTTTCGGCAGCTTCATCCATTGTAATATTCTCATATTCTGATTCAGAATGATTTATATATTCATCTTCTGTTTCATATTCAGGAGATGTGTCTTGATAGATGTATCTTTGTTTTCTGTTTTTACATTCTTTTGCTTCTTTTAAATACTCACAATTTTCACAAATTAGATTTTCTTTTATTTCTTCTGTTATACTCCCATATGCTTTTTTTCTAACACTATCAAAGTCAACACTTTTTGATGGCCTTGCATCTTCAAGATTATGTCCTTTGTTATTTTCTACATCTTGAGGATCATAATTTTTATCTAAAACGCCATAGATTGGTGAAATAATTGGTGTTGCTCTGAATCTTTTGTCTTCTTTTTTCTTTTCTTCTTTTTTATCTTTATATATTTCAGATACTTTTAATTCTTTTTTCGGTTGTTTAATTGAAGAAGTTATTTTTTCTTTACGTATTTCTTCTTTTATATATGGTTGTTTTTCTTCTAATTCTCTTTCTTTCGCATGTAATGATTGTCTACTTGTTCTTGTTTCCATAAAATCATTTTCATTTAAATCTAATGGGAACTTAAATGATTTTTCTTCTTTAGGTTCATCATCTATTTTTCTTTCTAATTTTATCTCTTTTTTTATTTCTTCTTGTTCTATTTTCATTACTTGAGGTATGTCATTTTCTGTTTGTTCCTGTTCTTCTTTTGCTATTTTTTCACGCATAAAAGTTGGTAATTTTGGTTTTTCTTCTTTTTTTACCTCTTTGATTTCTACTTCATCCTCTTCTTCTACGACTTCTTCATCTGTAAATAAATTTTTAAATTTATCCATTAAACCCATTATACGCACCTCTCTATCGATTATTCATCTGGTAATTGTTCTTCTTTTTTATCTTTTTCATCTTTTTCATCTTTTTCATCTTTTTCAGCGTATTCTTCTAGATATTGAGAAAAACTATTACTTGCATCTGTTGGTTTTTTTACTTCATAATTCATTTCTGCAAATTCTCCAAAATCTCCTTCTAACACTCTTTCAATTAACTTTTCGTTATAATCTATACTGTTTAATATTATTGATGATATTGTAATCATTTTATTTAAATCTTTTTCATTTGTATATACTTCAATTTTTGAGTAATGATATACTATTTTTAAAAAATATTTTTCATCTTCTTTTGATATTTCTATAAGTCCTTTTTTATTATTATGTTCTATTTTTTGATAGTAAATTGCATTATTATTTTTTTCATAGTTTATTTCTTTTTTATGAAAATAACTGATAATGTCTACATATAAATAAATTGTATTGTTACCAACTAAAAATACTTGATTGTAGTCATAATCATGTATTTTTCTTGCACCTTTTGGGATATAGTATTTATACCCTAAAGATACTTCATTTGTCATTTTTTTATCCTTAAGACAATTATTTATTAATGTAATATAATCTTTTGTATTATTTATTTTTGTACATCCTACTAATAGAAAGGTTAAACATATCAGTAATATTTTTTTATGCATATTTTACACCTACTCTTTGTTTATTATATCAAAAAAAT
>AUXO017449981.1_pt1 | contig 19628 bp, 12 predicted proteins | sample 768731 | NCBI WGS metagenome assembly AUXO01 (sample SAMN02715735, study PRJNA202380) | gut metagenome | biome: sheep rumen | host: Ovis aries | place: New Zealand: Palmerston North
CCTGTAGACGATACAACAATCGGTGGTACAACACCTATAGAAGTAGTTGTAACTGATGATGAAGGTAATCCAGTCAGTGGCATAAACGTAACCTTAACATTTACCGATGAAGACGGAAACGTCGTAGAAGTAAATGTAACTACTGATGAAGATGGTATTGCATCATATCCATACGACAACACCACAGTCGGTAAAAACGTAACAGTAACAGCTGTCGTACAACCTGATCCTGAAAGAGGATACTCAGAATCAGAAGCTGATGAAGACACTTTCGAAGTAGCTAAGAAGGACACGTTCATAGTCATCACACCGGAACCTGATCAACAGGCACACAGGCCAACATATGCAAACGTAACAGTTTACAATGAAACTACCGAGTCACCATTACCAGCAGGTGAAAAAGTAACAGTAACCGTAACACAAAGAGGCAAAGAAATTGCACGTGAAGAGTTAATCACGGATGAAAATGGTCAAGTAACAATACCATACACCCCATTAACTACAAGTGAAGTATTAATCACTGCAGAATATCCTGGATCAGAAGTATTCAACGATGCAGATAATGCTACATTATTCACAGCAGTAAGAGCTATGCCAACATTCCTAAACATAACCTCAGAAAACGTAACAATCAATGGTACAAGCCATATCAAATTAAATGTAACTGATGAATTAGGAAATCCTGTAAACGGTACTGCAATCATCATTGTTGATGGAGACCTTGTAGAAGTACCTGTAAACGAAGGTGCTGGAATATACGATTACACCAATACAACAATTGGTAAAAACGTGACAGTATCAGGTTATGTACCAGAAAACCTAACATATGGATATCTCGAATCATCCATAAACTCAACGGCATTCGAAGTAGCTAAACTCAACACGACAGTAACAGCTACAGTAGCTAACGCTACACTAACAAATGTCACAGTCGACGTAAAAGTTGATGGAGTTGATACCGATGCGACAGTACTAAACGGTACAGTTGAAGTATTTGTCGACGACGTAAAAGTTGGAGAAGGCAAAGTAGAAAATGGTGTTGCCAAAGGCATCAAACTGGACCTCGATGAAGTTGGAAACTACACATTAAACATCAAATATGATGGAAATGAAGTATTCAATGGAAACGAAACCACAGTAAATGATGTAAGCGTAACAAAACTTCCTACAACCACCACACTTGAAGTCGTAAATGACACAGCAGGAAACGTAACTGTTAAAGCAGAAGTACTTGACGTAAATGGTGACAAAGTACCTGAAGGTATTGTAAAAATAGTAGCTACCGGTGAAGATGGTAAACCACAAGTAGTCGGAGAAGCTGAAGTACATGATGGAATAGCTACAATACCTACAAACATAAACAAGGACGGTAAATACAACCTCACAGCACAATACAATGGAACAGACAAATACCTACCAAGCAACTCAACCGAACAGCCGGTTGTAATCGTGGGAAGAACAGCTTCCATAAACGCTAGTGTTGTAAACGATACTGTAAACAAAACAGTTGTCGGAGTAACATTAACTGATGATGCTACCGGTGAACCTATAGCAAATGCACCAGTTGAAATCTATGATGAAAATGGTACAAAAGTAGGAGAAGGTAAGACAGACAAGAACGGTAACGTAAACATACCTGTAAACGTACCTGTCGGACCTGAAGAATTAACCGTAGTATACCCAGGAGATGACACATACAACGCAACTAACACAACACAAAAAGTTGATGTAAAACCACGTCCAACAAAAACAACAGCTAAAGTAACAAACAACACTGCAGGAAACGTAACAGTTAAAGCAACTGTAACAGATAAGGAAACTGGAAAACCAGTAACCTCAGGTCCTGTGGACATAGTAGCAATAGACAAATACGGCAATGAAAAGATTATTGGAAACGGAGTATTAAACGGTACAAACACAGTTTCAATCGTAACAGGAATTGATGAAATAGGAGAGTACAACCTAACAGCTAAATACAGAGGTAATGACAATTACACTGAAAGTGAAGCTACACCTGTAGCAACCAAAGTTGTAGGACGTAAATCAAATGTAACAGTCAAACCTGTAAACAGTACTCTTGGAAACACAACAGTTAACGTAACAGTAACTGATCCAACAACTGGAGAACCAATTCCAGATGCACCAGTAATCGTAACATTACCAAACGGTACACAAATACCAGTAACTACTGACGAAAATGGACAAGCCGTAGTGCCTGTAGACTTACCTGTAGGAAAACAAAACATTACAGTAACCTATCCTGGTGATGATACATACAACGGTACAAAAACGACTATTCCAGTAGACGTAGCTAAACGTCCATCCAAAACAACAGCTAAAGTAACAAACAAAACAGCTGGAAACGTAACAATCACAGCAAATGTTACCGATAAAACAACAGGTGAACCTATCCCAGATGGACCTGTAAATGCAGTTGTAGATGGAAAAGTAGTAGGAAAAGGAACAGTAAAAGATGGAGTAGCAACAATTACAGCTAATATTAACCAAACAGGTAAATATAACATAACGCTTGACTATGGAGGAAATAAAAACTACACCAATTCATCAGCAGCAATCAAGAATGTTGATGTAGTAGGACGTAAATCCGACATGCAGGCAGGAGTTAAAAATAACTCTGTAGGAAATACTACTGTAAACGTTACCCTTACAGATCCAGTAACTGGTAAACCAATTGCAAACGCTCCGATAACAGTGACATTACCAAATGGTACAAATGTAACGGCAAAAACCGATAAGAACGGTAATGCCGTAATTCCGGTTGACGTTCCAGCTGGAAAAACAAAACTCAACGTATCATACCCTGGTGATGGAACATTCAACCCAGTGACCAAAGCAATAACGATTGATGCAGTCAAAAACAATGTAACAATAACAATTCAACCAATAAGTCCTGTAAAAATCAACAAGACATATCTCATAAACGCTACTGTAAAAGATGCATATGGTAACCTAGTCAAAGAGGGAGACGTACAACTATTCGTAAACGGTACGGATATCGGTACAGTCAAACTAACAAACGGAACCATACTCAAGAACTACTCCAACAAACAGAATGGAGTATATCCAGTAGAGGCAAGATATCTTGGAAGTCCAAAATTCAATAAGGATACAGATAACACAACTGTAGAAATCCTTAAACTTGAAACCAAGGTTGAATTAAGTGATATGACTGCTGTAATAGGAGATACAGTTGAATTTGTTGCAAAAGTAACAGATGAAAACAAACATGCTGTAACTGAAGGTCAATTAGTCATAAAACTCAACGGTGTAACCATAAAAGATGCTAATGGAAACCCAGTATATGCTAAAGTAGTAAATGGTGTTGCTAAAGTTAAATTCACTGTTCCATTAAGTTGGAGAGGAAGCAAATACAACATTACCGCTACATATAGTGGAACCAACAGAATTTATGAGTCAAGCCGTGGAGGACCAAATACGTTGACCATGAATTACAGAACTGCAAAAGTCGTATTAACTCTAAGTCCAAGCACAAGCTGCATGGATAAAACAGTTAAGTTCATTGCTAACGTAATGGATAACTCTACAAACGCAAAACTTAAAAACGGTGTCGTAATCTTCAAACTTAATGGTCAAACATTAAAAGATGCTAACGGAAAATCAGTACAGGTAAACGTTGTAAACGGTCAAGCTGTATACAACTACACAGTACCTGATGGAATGAAAGCAAGAGATTACAACATAACTGCGGTATATGCATACAAAGACTTCTATCGCGCTGAAAATAGTACAAATCTCACAATAACTCCTGTGGATATACACTTCAACGTGACAGAAACAGTACAAAACAGAAAACTATCAATTAAAGGAAAACTCCTAGATCCATCCAACCATACAACAGTAGGTACAAATACTGCATGTATAAAAATAAATGGTGAAACATTCAAGAAAGCCGATGGAAACACACAATACTTCGCTATCGAGAATGGTATAGTTGATATATCTGTAGATGTACCAAGTAAATTGTACAACAAGACTATTTCATCCATCGAAATAGTAACTGGTGCAAGATATGCATATAACTCATGTAGATACACTACAAAACAGAACATAAAAGTTTAAAAATAAAATCACACTTTATTTTTTTCCTTTTTATTTTTTTTTAAAAAATTAATTAAATTTTCTCAAAAAATCCAATTTTTAGCTAGTTTTAGACATGATATAATTAATCCTCATTTTATAATATAATCAAAAACAATTTTTTCATGATAATAATGATTGTCAATAATTGCATTTACAAAAACTTCATTAACCAAAACTAATATCCATTTCTAACAATTATTCTAATGCCAATATCAGATGAAGTAAGTTCTGACCATTAGTTAATTTCATTAGATGGGAAAGATAAATATAAGATTAACATAACAGAATAACCAATAGATTAAAATAAAAATAAAGTTAACAATTTTAAATAAAAAAAAGGACTGATATAATGGATCTTAGAGCAGGACGTTTTGATGGTCAGATGACTGATGATGCTGCTAAATTTTCATCATCAATAGAATTTGACAGAATACTATTCAATGCGGATATAAAATGTAACAGGGCACATACAACAATGCTTATGGAAGAGGGTATAATCCCCGAAGAATCCGCAAAGAAAATATTGGCCGCACTTGACAAACTTGAATCAGAAGGAATAGAAGCATTAAATATGGATCCTTCATTTGAAGACATACACATGGCATTGGAGGATTACATTACAAAAGAAATAGGCTCAGAAGCAGGTTTTATGCACACAGCCAAAAGCAGAAATGACCAGGTATGTACCGATGTAAGAATAGCACTCAAGGAAGAAATGGAAAACACAATACTCGGTATAAAAGAATTCATCACTACAATAGTTGAAATGGCAAAAGAAAATCTTGACACACTATTTATCGCATATACTCACCTACAGCATGCACAGCCTAACACCTTTGCACATCACTTGATGGCATATGCAAATGAACTAAGAAGAGACTGTGAACGATTCCAGGATACGTATAAACGTGTAGACATGTCACCACTTGGTAGTGCGGCATTAACCACTACAGGTTTTCCAATCAATAGAAACAGAACTGCACAGCTATTGGGATTCAGCCAGGTAATGGATAACTCAATAGATGCTGTAAGCAGTAGGGACTTTGCTGCAGAGACGATATTCGACTATGCGATGCTTTCAACGACACTCGGAAAGATGGCTGATGAAATAGTAATCTGGAGCAGCTACGAATTTAGAATGGTTGAATGCTCAAATCAGTATTCATCCACCTCCTCAATAATGCCACAAAAGAAAAATCCTGACATAGCCGAGTTGGCACGTGGAAAAAGTACCATAGCATATGGTGAGTTAATGACAGTTCTTTCCATGTTAAAGGGAATACCTCATAGTTACAATAGGGATTTACAGGAGGTATCTCCTCATATATGGAATGCCATCAACAATACCAATGATATATTATCAATCATGCACGGTATGATTAGCACGTTAACAATAAATAAGCAGAGAACGGAATACTTAGCAGGTGCAAACTTTGCAACGGCTACCGAATTGGCCGACGTCATGGTTCGTCATAAGAATCTTCCTTTCAGAACGGCACATAAAATAGTAGGAAGAATAGTATCGGAGGCCATAAATGATGGGCTGACAACAGAGGACATTGATGATGAGTATGTAAATAAAATATCAGAACTTGTAACGGGCAGTCCTATTAACTTGGGAGAAGAATTGGTATCACAGGCACTAAATCCTATTAAAAATGTAAAAAGTAGAACTGTAAAGGGTGGATGTGCTCCTAGTGCAGTTCAGGAATCCATTGATATAATGGAAGAATTTTTGAATGAGTAATCCCTTCATTCACATCTTTTTTTTAAATATTTTTATTTTTCAGGTCATTTTATTTAATGATATGTTCATGAATATCATTCAAATCATCACTTTTAAATATTCTGATTATTATATATAGTATTATTATGTCAGACAGTACAAATGAATTATTAAATGTAGCTGCTATTATTGGAGGTTTATTGATTCTTGTTTATCCTAATTTGGTAGCTTACGTAATAGCAATATTTCTAATAGTATATGGTGTACTTCAGATAATTAAATAGTTCTGATTAATTCAAGTGCCTCACCAGGCTCCAATATACCTGAGCGTGTTTCTCTCAATACTCGTTGTATCGAATATTGCCTGTAGTGAGGATACTTTTCATGTACTTGAACTATTAATGGACAACCATATCCTTTTATTTTTTCAACATCGAACTTCTTGTTGATATTCTTTATTTCTGTTTTTTCCATTCTGAATAATGCGGGCAGGTTTATTCTGATGATGTTGTCTTTTATTATTATTGATCTTGAACCTGTAGACAACAGGTCACCATAGATTACAACCTTAATATCATCCTCTTCAAGCTTTTTATTGATGACGCTTTCGGTATGTGAGGAACACTTTCCGCATGGATGAATATTTCCTTCCAATGCTTCCCGGATAACGTCATTCATGTCGGTTTCCAAATATTCATGTTCTATGTCCAGTTTTTTGCATAGGTTGTTGATGTTTCTCTGGAATTTGCTTGGAAGTATAATCGTACCTGCAAATACACTTGCGCATTTTACATTGAAGGATAATGATTTGGCAAGTATCGTAGAAAAACTACTGTCTGCTCCACCGGATAATGCTATTAAACATTTCGCCTCAGGAATTGGTTGATTGTTTATGTTCTCATCTATATGTCTTTCTATTATTGACTTATTGTAGATGAATTTGTGCTTCAATTTGAGCAACTTGAGGATATTTTCAAATACCGTGATGTATTCGGATGGTATTCTATTTTCCTCAAGTAACCTTTCCACGTGTCTTATGGATAAGCTCATCTGATATTCCTTAAGTATCAAGTCGGTGTAGGCAACTATATGTATCTGGTCTATTTTAAGTTTTTCACGCAGCTTGCCCACTACCCAACCACCTTTTCCTATTATGATTGATTTTTCAGGCCTATCTGGAGTAATGATTGTAAGTTCATCATTTTCGTAGTGAATTTCCTTGATTTCAGGTATTACGTCCTCATGGCCAATTTCACGTCTTATCTGCATAACTTCTCGGATAAGTTCTTCTTTTGTATACATGTAATCTCCTTATATAATTTAATTGTTTGATGTTAGCTGTTTTTTCTACATGTAGTTGTCCTTTTCATAGATTGCCAACTTATACTCCTCATTGTCGTTTGTGTATATTCTGTGGTAACCTTCAATGCTTGTCAGGTTACTTGTTGAGTCAATGTAATATTTCGCATTGATTGAATCGAGCTTTTCATTAAGGCTTTCATTGTTACTTTCAAGCACGCGAGGAATAGTCGTGTATGTGTATTTTTTCAGATACCAGCTAAAGGCCACTCCCCTATCTGATGATATGTTTTCATTCAGGAGGTTGTCATCATGTCCCTTTAGCCATTCGGCAGCGGTTTTTTCTTCTGTCGTATGAGGATTTTCATGGGTAATGGATTGTATGTATCCCGCGTTGAATGCTATCATCAGGATTAATATGACAGTCAATATGGCAATCGGAGCTTTCTTATATCGGATGTATCCTACAATATGCTCAACTGCAATTGTCATGAAATAGATTATCGGTATCAATATGGTTACGATATATCGATCAACTTTTACCGGATGATAAGAATGCAATATAATGAAAATACCCATCCATAAAATCATAACTAAGTCAATTTTATTTAATTTATTTGGAAGTAATTTATATAATAATAACATTAACCCTATAAATAATAATTCCGTAACCAAATAAGATACATGTGAATAAGTAATTATGGTAAAAATACCAATTATAATCAACAGCAACGCCTTATGCATGAAATGTTTATCTTCACGATTCTTCTTATTACCAATATTTGCCACGAAACTGACAATACCTAAAGCGGACAGCAACAATATGACATATGCCAGTGGTGTGGGCGTATTATATACCGTAGATAATGATGAAAAATACAAATCATTAACTGAGTACGAACTGATGAATTTCGGCAAATGCTCAATGTAGTAAAACATATTCAATTCATAACCCACATTAACGCTTGATACCTGATTGCTGTTGGATACCTCAATGAACTGACTGATAAATGGAATGCCGCCCTGATATAAATAATAAACGGCCGTTATCACAATGAATACTAATGCAAAAAACATTACAAATCTCATCACGTTCTTTCTTGATAATTGTCCTCTAACCCTGTCTAAATTGATTCCAATATAATACAGCATCACTATTAAGACAAAGCCTCCCGTAAATCTTGTAAAGAAGGATAATAAAAAGAATCCGAATGCAAGATAATAATATTTAAAATCATCATTGACTGCCTTGATTGTAAATACCAATGCCCAGACTGCAAATGAAAGTGAAGGTAAATCATTGGAGCCGCTTACAGCCCATGTGACTACAAGGGATGTCATTGAAAACAGCAGGCTTGCAATGAATGAATATTCCTTTCTGAATCTATAATTAAACAGCACGTATATTCCCAGCATCAGAAATACGAACAAGACTCCGCTAACAAAAAACAGGGAGAATTCACCGATAAATCCCAGCTGGAATAATATGGATGTAAGCAATGAAAGGACTGGTGGAACGCTCAATTGACTTCCTATGTTTATATGTGCAAAAAGCATGGCATTATTTAGATATACGAATATATCCCAGTAGCTGATTCCGATTATATTCTGGCAGTAAACCAAAACTCCCGTATAAATGCATGAAACAATAACCAGTGCGATTAACAGTTTATCCGATTTATAATTAAAGCTTTCCATTTACATCACCATAATATCCTTTGACACTTTCTAGAGTACTGTTGATATAACTTCTATACTCATCCGATTCTACGGTGGCATTCTTGTTGTTTAATATGTAATCATTTTCATAGATTGTAACGTCATCATTCTCGTATATCTTGGTAAGTCCAGGATAATCCACCTTTACCACATTGTTTGTGTCAATATAGTATGTTGCGGCATGATGAGTTTCGTTCTGACTAAGAATCTCCCTCGAAAATAGCCAGTAATGCGAATAATTCTTAATGTTCAAGACGCCTCTTTGACCATATATATTCAAGTACCATGTAACTGCAGGCCAGTTATCGGATATGATTATTGTCTGGTTGCCGATTGTATCGTCATAACCCACAAGCCAATCGCAGGCCTCCTCGATGTATTCATAATGATTGTTTTCGGGAATGCTGTAACAGAACGCCAATGAATTGATGACAAGCAGTACGATAACGCATGCTGATATCAGGCTTGATATTTTCACATCCGTCTTTTTTATCTTTATATTTCCTATTCTTTCATCAATCACATCATATATGGCTGACAGTCCGCATGTTATGAAGTAAGCCATAAACGGCAGTACGGTTATGAAGTACCGGTCATTTTTTGTGGTAAGTATGGACTGGAATACCAGATACACCACAAACAGAGATATCATTAAGAATTCATAATCTAACTTTTCAATGTTATACTCCTCTATGATATAGTATAGTCCGCCAAGTGCAACCAAAAACAGGAATATCGTAAGTATATATGATGATCCGATGCTTAATATGCAAAGTATGGCAACTATCATCAAAAGAATCAACAGCAGAATATTTCCTCTTCCGGTGAAATCTTTTCTATTGTCATATATTCCCTTACATATTTTATAGATGACTGCTGCAAATCCGATAATCATCAATATGATAAGTACGTATGAAAATAGGGTAGCATCATTGAGTGATGGGTTAACCAGAGAATCGAAGTTATTGGTAGTCACATGACTTGACAGGTATTGTGGAATGTTTCTGATAAAATACATGTTGTCCGGCACATAACCTGAATCCAATACGGGAGTATTCTGCACGGTTCCGGTGAACTGTCCAAGAAATGGAAATGGAGTATGAAGTGCCTTGTCGAATTCAAATAAGAACCATGAAATACTGATTACTCCCAATATTCCTCCAACGATGATATGTAATATTTCCCTGATTTTGACTTTGTTTATTATCAAAAAGAACAATATGCTAAATATCATCACGCCTGCAGTATATCTTGAAAGGAATGCATATGCTGCAATTGGCATGGCTATCAGATAGAACTTGTTTGAATATTTGTTCGATATCAGTATCAGATAAACGGTGAGAATTGTACCGGTTACACCTATGATGTCGTTTCCTCCAATGGCAACCCATGAGTAAAGAAGTGTGAATGTTGCATAGATCATGGTTGCAAGTAGGCTGGTATTATGGCTGAATTTGTATCTAAACAGAAGATATAATCCAACACATCCCAATATATAAAAGAAGACGTCCACATTAAATATTGCTTCAGGATAGGTATGGCCGCTGAATAAGAAAATCTTTGCTAATATCAATGGAAGAACAGGTGATATGCTAGGTACATCACCCCATCCCATCTTGGCATATAGACGACCGTTTTCAAGGTATAAATATGTATCCCAGTTTGCAATACCTATCTTGTATTGTACTAAGAGTTTAGGGACGCTAATAACAAGTAGTAAAGCTATCAATATGAATATATAATAAATATCTAGGCGATTATTGTCAATAAACTTTTTAATCTGATTTATCATATATCTTTTTTCCCCTTGTTTTTTTGATTATTTATATTATTTGTCAAATCTTTGAATTATACTTTTAATGATTGGGCTTTTTAATATTTTTTTAATAAGGGGTCTGATTTTATGATTTATGTTGATTTTTTTATTATTTGTGATTTTGTAATATATAATTGAAAAATCATTAAAAGATATTTTATTAGCTTGCAATTGCTTAAAAAATATATTTTTGTTTAAAATATTTGTTTTGACCAAATACTGAATATTCTTTTACGATAGATGAGTACTCCTTTATGTCATTTTTCATAGATGTTGTGGTTATAGAAATAGTGGTATATTGGAATATAAAGTTAATTAATAATAATATCCATTTGGGCTATCGATAAAAAATAAAAAAATGTATGAATAAAAAAAAGGTATTTTATAGTTATTTTATAATAACTAATATGTTCTAAAATGATTAAATATTGCTTATTGAATGTTTTTTATTTATTTAAAACTTTAATTTTACTGCTAATTCAATATCAGAAACTTTTACAGTTTTTCTACCTGCATGTTCTGCTATAGCTACTGCTTCTACAGAAATAGCTTCACCAAGTTCTGATAATTTTTTGGATAGTTCTATTTTTGCATCTTTTGTAGCACGTGATGCACCTGCATTGGATAAAATTCTACCCATAGGTGCAATTGGTAATTGTTCCATATTATCACTCCTATAAATTATTAGTATATTTTTGTAGTATTTATATGTATTGTTTTTTACATCTTATTTTTTATATTATGGTATATGAAAATATACGACTTGACATATTATAAAATAAATAAATAAAGATTAAATTAAAGGCTTATCTAAAATAAAAGATTAATAGTATTTTTTTAAAATCACATTTTAACTATTTTAATTTGTATATTTTAATGCCTGCTTTAAATACTATTACCATAGATTAAAATAAAAGAAAATCATTAATTAGAAATAAAATAAGACTATCTATATAATTTTTTTTTAGATATTTTTTATTACAACATCATATATTTGTTATTGTTATCTCATAATTCCAATATTTTTTAAACATTGTTAATTTTTTGGATTAACCTATGTCTAAATAGTCTAATAATGTCTTTATATTGGGTAAAAATCTCTTCATTATTCAATTGGTTATTATAATATTGAATCAGTTTTAATATTCAATAGTTGAATATTGTATCGTATAATTTAAAAATAATCTAATTAGTGTTGATAATTGGATTATAATTGAATATTGTTTAAACTATCTCTTGTTCTGTAAATCCCTAAAATTATATAAGCATATATATCTTAAAAAATAAATATAGTATATAATTATAAATGATTTTTTAAAAACTTTTATTTTAATCAAATAATATGAAATTCAATTCTTTTTAACCAATATATCTTTTAATTACAAACAATAAATCAGGGGGAGTATATTTTTGAGTCGAATTGCAATATTGGATAAGGATAAATGTCAACCTAAAAAATGTAATTACATGTGTATCGAATATTGTCCTGGAGTCAGGATGGAAGAGGATACCATAATAATAAGTGATGAAGATAAAAAACCGGTAATATCCGAAGAGTTATGTTCAGGATGTGGAATATGTACAAACAGATGCGTATTCAATGCAATAAACATAATAAACCTTCCGGAAGTATTGACCGAAACACCAATACACAGGTACGGTCCGAACAGTTTTGAATTATTCGGAATGCCTACAATCGAAGAAGGATCAGTAGTGGGACTTCTAGGACCAAACGGTATAGGTAAATCAACCATACTGAACATACTTTCAGGACAGATAATTCCAAATTATGGAAATTATGATCAGGAATCCACATGGGATGAAACAATAGAATTCTTCAAGGGATCCCAACTGCAGAACTACTTCAAAAAACTCAGCAACAATGAAATAAGATTGTCCTATAAACCACAGATGGTAGATCAACTACCGAAAGTGGTAAAGGGAAATGTCTCAGAATTACTTGAAGGAGTAGATGAAAGAAACAAGATGGATGAAATAGTAGAAACCCTTGAACTACAATCCACACTTGATAGAAAACTGTCAAACCTCTCCGGAGGAGAACTGCAAAGAATAGCAATAGCTGCCGCAGTATTAAAGGATGCAGACTTCTACTACATAGACGAACCTACAAGTTGGCTTGACGTCAAACAAAGACTAAACACCGTACAGGTAATAAGACAATTAACCGAAGAAAAAAGAAATGTTCTCGTAATAGAACACGATTTGGCAACACTTGATGCGATGAGTGACTATGTACATGTAATGTACGGTCAAGAAGGAGCATATGGTGTAGTATCCAAACTTAGAGGAGTAAGAGTAGGAATAAATGCATACATAAACGGATTCCTAAACGAGGAAAATATAAGAATCAGAAAACAACCGATAGAATTCGAAATCAGGCCACCAAGTGAAATGATTGAATCAGAGACCATAACAAAATACACCGACTTTGCAAAAAAATATGAAAACTTCTCATTGGAAGTCGAAGAAGGGGAACTAAACAGAAGCCAGGTAATAACAGCATTTGGGCCAAACGGTATAGGAAAAACGACATATGCAAAAATGCTGGCAGGAGTAGTAAAACCTGATGCAGGTGAAATAGAAGAGGAAATAAAAATAGCCTACAAACCGCAGTACATACAATCCGATTATGATGGAAGTGTCGAAGACTTCCTATACACCCACGCAAAAGGCTACGGATCAAACGTATTCAAAACCGATATCTCAAAGCCATTTGACCTGGATAAGATAATAGACAAACAGGTAAGCAAGCTCTCCGGTGGGGAAATGCAGAGATTGGCAACTGCAGTCACACTATCTCAGGAGGCTGATTTATACCTCTTGGATGAACCGACAGCATTTCTTGATGTTGAACAAAGACTCAAAATAGCAAAAGCAATAAAACACGTAATAACAAGAGATGATACTTCAGCAATAATCATAGACCACGACATAGTCTTTATCGACTACATATCAGATAGGGCTATGGTATTCTATGGTAAATCCGGTCAAATGGGAAAGGCAACGGCACCAATAAACCTAAGAGATGCCATGAACAAATTCCTTTCTGATGTCGAAATAACCTTCCGTAGGGATAAGGAAACCAACAGGCCAAGAGTAAACAAATACGACAGCTACCTTGACCGTCAGCAAAAAGAAAAAGGAGAATATTATTATCTGGAAGAATAATCTTCACTTATTTTATTTTTTTTATAATCTTTCAGTATCTAAGAAACTTACAAGGTGAAAGCATGCATATTATGATAATACCAACGATGGGCTGTCCTGCAAACTGCAGTTATTGCTGGAGCTCGGAGACAACCTCACTGGTCATGTCCAAAGAAACGATGGATGATATAGTAGAATGGTTGAAGACCTTCAAAAGTGAAGCGACGACATTCACATTCCATGGAGGAGAACCATTGCTTGCAGGATATGATTTCTATGAATATGCCCTGGATAGGATAAGCACACAATTGGATTCATTATATCCAGCATATGCTATTCAAACCAACCTCTGGCTAATGGATGACAAGTTGGCAGCACTATTTAAAAAATATGAAATTCCTATAGGAAGCAGTCTTGATGGACCAAAGGAATTGAATGACCTTCAAAGGGGAGTAGGATACTATGATAAGACGCTCGCCGGATATGAAGTAGCAAAAAAACATGGTCTAAGATGCAGTTTCATAAGCACATTCACAAACTATTCCATACAGTATAAGGAGGATATATTCAACTTCTTCAAGGACAACGGATTCAACATGAAAATCCACCCTGCACTGCCTTCAATAAAAAGTCATAAAAGCGATAACTTTGCATTGGAACCCGAAGATTACGGAGAACTTCTATTGTATCTGTTGGATCAATACCTTGATTTGGCTGATGTAATAGAACTTAAGAACATCGACCACCTATGCAAGGCGGTGTTTATGAAAACGGGATTCGTATGCACATACGTGGATTGTATGGATTCCACATTTGCTATAGGCCCTGACGGAAGCATATACCCATGTTATCGTTTTGTAGACATGCCCGATTACGTGATAGGACATGTATCCGATAAGCCATCATATGATGAGCTGATGAAGTCCAAGGCAGAACAGCTGCTTCATGAATACAAGGACTTCGTTGACAGTGACTGTGGAGATTGCAAACACATCAAATATTGTCGCGGAGGATGTCCATATAACGCTCTTGTAATGTCAAACCATAAAGTAAATCAAGTGGATCCTCACTGCAAGGCATATAAAATGATATTCGACAAGATAGATCAACTGATGGATGAACAATTGATGTTTTCATTCGATGAACTTGATCAGACCGTGGAAAAGGATTTCAATTTCACGTTGAACGTAGGATTGGGTAAAAATAAGGACAATAAGAAGAAGTTCAGTGTAATGGATATAGCAATGAAATAACACCCATCCACTTTTCATTTTCTCTTTTTCTAAAAAAAGTAATAAATAAATATTGATTTTAATTATTCCCTTGGCATTGGAATAGGCACGTCTTCAATTATTACGTGTAACAATTTCGCCTTCTTGTTTTCAATGGCCTCATCCAGCTTTTGGCTAAGCTGATCGATGCTTGTAATCTCCTCGGCGTCAATATTGTATGCCTGGGACAATGCTACAAAGTCCGGATTATCAAGTTTTACCTGATAGTTTTCGAGTTTTTGCATATCCTGCCACTGTTTTATTATTCCAAGCAGATTATTATCGAGTACGACGATTATTACAGGTAGCTTATAAGTGTTTATCGTCGCCAATTCCTCAATAGTCATCTGTATCGATCCGTCACCGGGACATGCTATGATAACATCATCTGTGGCAAAGCTTGCACCGATACTTGCGGGCAATGCATAGCCCATCGGACCAAATCCTCCTGAAAACAATAGTTGTCCGCTTTTCTGGGCTTTTGAGTTTGTGGTAAAGTATGTGGGACTTTGACCCGCATCGAATATGTATGTTATGTTTTCATCCTGTTTAGAAAGTATCGTATTTATTACTTCTTCAGGATGCAGTCCTTCTGTTTCAATTATTTCATTAGGTGGATATTCGCCCTGGGACTTTATCCTATGCAGCCATTTACTATCCTTTTCTGGCAGGTCCTTGGCGTTTATCTTTTCTAAAAATTCCTTGATGTTGTAGTTGTAGAACTTGTTTGCATGGTTATGTTCTGTGTTGGTATTAATCTGTATTATGTTCTTTGTGGTCACATGTTTCAATGTTCTATCAGATAATCTGCAGCCGAATGCCAGTATCAAATCTGCATGACTTGCAGCATAGTTTGCCTGCTTTGTTCCACGTGAACCTGTCAATCCTAGGTTCATCTCGTCATGTTCTGATATGATACCCCTTGCTGTGAATGTTGTTGCCATAGGTATGTGTGTCTTTTCAATAAACCTTTTCAACTCATCAATACAACCTGCATAAATAACGCCGGAACCTACAATTATTAATGGTTTTATGCTATCATCTATATCTTTAATCGTATCCCAAAGTGATGATTCGATAACTTCTCCTATTTTTTTCTTAATAATAGTTCTGTGATGTACATTCATCGGTTTATTTTGAACATCTTTTGGTATATTTATATGGAATGGACCATTAATTCCACTTTTTTTATAGTTAAAAACTTCCTCAATATTGTTCTCAAGCTTTTCGGGAGTGCAGGAATAATAGGACTTCAACGTAATAGGCTTAAAGACACCGTTTATGTCCATCTGCTGGAAACAGTCACTCTCACGCTGGGCCTTTTCAACATCACCTGTAATGACAATCAACGGAACATTATCCTTGTAGGCGGTAGCAACGCCCATAACCAGATTCATTGCACCAGGTCCTGCAGTAGCTATACAGACACCATACTTACCGGTTATCCGGGCATAACAATCAGCAGCATGAGCCGCCGCCTGTTCATGTTTGACAAGCACATGCTTGATTTTGGAATTACGTAAGGCCTCATAAATCGGAAGAACCTGCTCACCGGGATAACCAAAAACATATTCCACGCCCTCTTTTTCAAGCTTATTAACAAGATATTGGGCAATATTCTTATCAGTCTTCATTTTTATCAACAATTTCCTCTTCTTGATATGAACCGTTATATTCACCAGAACCTTTTACTGAAAATACGACGGCCTGAACTATACGTTCACCTTTTTTCAGCTTAAATGGATATTCACCATTATTAACTACCATAAATTGCAGCGTTCCATAAAAATTAGGATCGCCTACAGCCGTATGTACCGATATGAATGATCTTAGAAGGGTGGATCTCGGCAGATAAAGCATAGTATAACCCTTAGGAATCTTAATCTTGCCCTTCATCATAACGCTATAAGCTGTTTTCGGCTCGAGCGTGACAATATCATCGGTGATTTCCTCAAGTTCAGGCAAATTCTTAACATCGTCAATCAAAGAACCGCCACTTGCCTGCTTAAATACTCGGTCAACCTTCAAATCAATACCGGAAGCTTCAATCGAATCAGCATACTCCGGGAATAACTTCTTTAATTCATGTTCTCCTAACATCATCATATCTCCTTATAAATTATTATCTTAAATTCGTCATTAAAAAATATTTTCATCAAATAAAATTATATCCTATAATCAATAAAACTACTAATATCTAAATTTTATTGTTTTTCAATAACAGGGAGAATAAATTATGACAGATTATATAGATTTACTAAAGATATTCCTCAGAGGATTTCTGATGGGAGCATCGGATATCATGCCGGGCATATCCGGTGGAACTATAGCATTAATCACCGGAATATACGATAAGTTGATAGCCTCCATCAGTAACATCAAATTACTCTTTTTAAGGCCATTACTTAAGGGGGACATGGCTGAATTCAAAAGACAGCTATTTGAAGAGGTGGACTTTGAATTCTTCATACCATTGGGTATAGGTATAGCATTGGCCATGATACTGATGGCAGGTGTGATAAACTTTTTATTAGGAAGCTACGCCGGTTATACATATTCATTCTTTGCCGGGTTAATATTGGCGTCAATATACATATTATATAAGCAATTGGATGCATTGAATGTAAGGGCAATAACGATTACTATAATATTTGCAATACTCGCATATCTCTTCGTAGGATTAAACCCACTACAAGCATCACATTCACTGCCTGTACTATTCATATCAGGATTTACCGCAATATGTGCGATGTTGCTACCGGGAATAAGCGGATCATCACTACTACTGCTTTTAGGACAATATGAATACATGATAGCAGTATTGCACAGAATTTCAATAGTGGAGATAATAGTATTCATAGCCGGTGCAGGATGTGGATTCATGATAATGAGTAGAATAATCAAATATCTGCTGGAAAACCACAAACAACTAACCGTAGCAGCACTGATAGGTATCATGCTGGGATCCCTACGTGTACCTATGCAAAACATTGTAACAGGAGATATGTTCTCATTAATCATCTGTCTTGTAATAGGAATAATAGGAATGCTGATAGTACTATTCATCGATACCAAGTTTAATTATGAAATAATATAAGGTGGTCAAATGTCCAATTTAGGAAATCATTTTAATGACGAAGCAGAAAAGTTTGACAAGACGGTACATATAACAATTCCAAGATATGAAGAAATGACTGATGTCCTGATAAGCTGTATTCCCTATGATAATGAGGATATAAAAGTATTGGATTTGGGGTGTGGAACAGGAAACATCACTATGAAGGTACTTGAAAGATTCCCCAATGCTCATGTAACCTGTCTGGACATATCTGAAAACATGCTTGGATTGGCAAAAAGGAAACTGGCATCCTATGATTCAATCGAGTACGTTCTGGGTGATTTTACAATAATAGACATCATCGATAGCTACGATGTAATCATATCCTCATTGGCATTGCATCATATCACGACTGATGAGGCAAAACTGGATATGTACCAGCATATATATGATGCATTGAATGAAGGTGGGGTATTCTACAATGCTGATGTCGTAAAGTCAAACAGTGAATACCTTGAACAGTTAAACGAATCAGTATTTATGGAGTTTATGAAAAGCAACGGGTTGTCACAGGATGAAATTGATGCACATAAACAGAAAAGACATGCCAATGATTTTCCAATAACATTGACAAAACATATTCAGCTAATGCAGAAAGTCGGATTCACTGATGCTGAGGTCATCTGGAAGTACTACAGCAATGCCATATATGGGGCAAGTAAATAATATTGATTTACTAAAAATTTAATTTTCTTATCTTTTTTTGATATTTTTTAACTAAAAATATAAAAGTTAAAATAAATAAAAGTATAACTGTAATTATCTTTACAATATATTTCGAAATATGGTAATTACAACTATTGATTAGATTTTTTCAGTCAGCAGTAATATTTTATTACTGTTGACTGGTATATTAAAAAGCTTATTTTAATTATATATTTTATTTGATTGTAAAAACTAGTTTTAAATAAAGTTGCTGAAAATATCCACTTTATTCGGGTTTACATTTTTGGTGAGTAATCTATTTTTAAAAATTAAAAAAAGGAAGGGTGTTTATTCTTCAAATATTAAGTTAATCATCCATTCAGGTTTAAATTCCATTAAATCATCATATGATTGACCAGTACCGATAAAGAGTATTGGCTTATGAATCACATGACCTATTGATAATGCGGCTCCACCTTTAGCGTCAGCATCAGCCTTGGTAAGTATGATTCCATCAATATCAATAACTTCATTGAACTTGCTTGCCTGTTCTGTTGCATCATTACCCATAAGTGCATCTCCAACATACATTACAAAGTCCGGCTGGGATACCCTTTTGATTTTCTTCATCTCATCCATAAGGTTTGCGTTTGTCTGCATACGACCTGACGTATCAATAAGTACAACGTCCTTACCTGTAGCTCTTGCATGTTCTACGGCATCATATGCAACTGCTGCAGGATC
>AUXO010597921.1_pt1 | contig 19627 bp, 16 predicted proteins | sample 768731 | NCBI WGS metagenome assembly AUXO01 (sample SAMN02715735, study PRJNA202380) | gut metagenome | biome: sheep rumen | host: Ovis aries | place: New Zealand: Palmerston North
GTATAACGAAAAACGCATTAAGCTATCACTAGGAAATAAGAGCCCAAGGGAGTACAGACTAAGTCTTGGATTAGTTAGTTAACGGTCTAAGAAAATGTCCGCACCCCCTATCAAAGAAAATGGTCATGGCTACACTTATTTCCATGACCACTTTCTTCTCATTGGAACCTTTTGGCTACTTCAAGAAGATTACAGAAGTTTTCTTCGAATACATTTATATCAGTATCTGGCCCCCAACTTATTCTTATTGAGCAATTTACTTCTTCTTCTGGAATTCCAATTGCCATAAGTACATAACTAGGGGCATAACTCTGCGAAGTGCATGCCGAGCCGTTTGAAATCCCGCAAAATTGTTTCGCTGAAAGCATTAATGCTTCAGACGAAACCCCTTCTATACATATATTAATGGAACTATTTATACAATATCTTTGATCTCCGTTGAAATGATATTTTATTCCAGATTTCTCAAGCTCTTTTAAAGCGCATAACCGTATATTAAGATTATGCTTATTATTTTTAACATAACCGTTATTGCAAATCTCCGCTGCTTTTCCCATTCCAGCGACCAATGCTACTGGGGTCGTCCCCGGGCGAATACCGTGTTCTTGCTGCCCTCCAAAATAAATTCCTTTAACAGGCGGAAATTTGAAGTTCTTTTTCTTTAGAATCAGAGCACCTACGCCTTGAGGACCACCAAATTTATGCGCGCTTAAAGATAACATGTCATACTTTAAAGCTCTGATGGCCTCTACCATTTTTCCACAACTTTGCGTGATATCAACATGGAAAAAAATATCTTTATCAGCCAAGTAATTCCCAATTTCATTTACAGGTTGGATAATTCCGGTTTCATTGTTTACATGCATTATGCTAACTAAAAGCGTATTTGGTCTCATGGAAGAAATAATATCTTCCGCTTTAACTCGCCCAGAACGATCCGGTCTAATAAAATCAACATCAAATCCTTGCATTTGAAGATATTTTGCCGTATTTAGGACTGCCTTATGCTCAATAGCTGTAGTAATAATATGTCTTTTTCCTGTCTTTTCCGCATATTCACGTAACCCTTGGAGCGCAATGTTATTTGATTCTGTCGCACCACTTGTAAAAATAACTTCATCAGGACGACACCCTATCAACTCTGAAAGTTGATTCCGAGCATTTTCAGTTATTTTTCTTGCATTCTCTCCAAAATTGTGCGTACGACTATCCGCATTGCCTGGATTGTTTTCATATACATCTATCATAGTTTTTAAAACATCCCTATTAATAGGCGTCGTTGCATTATAGTCTAAGTACAATTCATTCATTTTTAGGCTCCTCCACAAGTCTTAAAAGGTCGCCAAGATTTTTTATGAAATTAGTCCCACATAAATGCGAGATTCCACGCTCAAGGTTGAGATAAAAATATTTCGTAAGAGTTTCCTTATCGATAGGCAACCCCATCTTTGTGCACCAAGATTTTATCAAGGCTTCATAAATATCACTATACTCACCACCGAATGTATACCATGACATTTCTAAATTACTATCTGCAATAATAGGAACATCCGTTGGTATAGTTTTTTCACTTAACGAATAACATAACGCCCAACGGCAAAGAACATTCCAGTTTTGAATTCCGGTTTTTCCTTTTAATCTGGATAAACGATCTTTAGATTGCTGCGATAACCGTATTTGTTTTGTAATCATGCGTTCTTCCCTTGAAAATATCCTCTATGAATGGTTGTACTTTGAGTATCCTCGTGATATTCTAAGTAGAACTCATCACCAATATTATCCTTTAACATTTGATAATATTCATTTGTGATTTCTGTGTCTGTAGACAAAATAATAGTCTGATTACTTGCATTCGGAAAATAATTTTTTATAAGTGCTGTTCTATGTTCCGAATCCATCCTTGATAATGGGGTATCAATTATTACAGGCAATTTTTTCTTAGAACACTGTGCCAAAGCCCAAAGCAAGGATATTACCATCAGCTGCTTTTCTCCAGCAGAAAGTTTTTCCTTTGGTATTTCAATTCCATTCCCATTAACATATGTTAACTGGAGGGAAAAAGGATCCATTTTTACATTTGAAATTAAGGTCTTTTTGTTAGCTAATTGCTTGTAGCAAATAGTAACAACATCTCCAAAATGTCTAACCTTTTTCGCTTGCAGTTTTACTTTATATTGTTTCAATATTTCTTTTGCCATGTAAGCATACTTAATAGTTCTTTCATCTGAATCGCTAACTTCCAGATCATGCAAAACAATACTTACATATTTGCTGAATTCAGACGAAGCTTTAAGATAAGCACCATTAATATTAGTTCTTTTTTGATTAAGAATACTTAATTGTATCTTTATATCAACTTGTTCCTTTTCTAATTTTTTTATGCTATTTTGAATTGTCTTTAATTCTTGCTCATCAACATCAGCAGAAAGATAACTCTCTGTTTCATTTGCAGTCTTTTCAAGATTATTTTGTCTCTGAAGGCCTGCTTCCATAGCTTTCTTTTGTTCATCTAATTTACCATCAAGCAGTCCCTGTAGCAGAATCAAATCATTATTTGAGAGATTAAAAACACCTTCTGAATTGTGACCTGACAATTCTTTCTTTACGAAAGAGACGAAATGATTAACGTCTACGGATTCATCACCAAATTGTTCGTATAATAGACTTATTTGTGATAAAACCTCTGTTGAAAGCTGATTCTTCTGCTCACGTTTAGCGTTCTCATTAATATCACAAAGAAAATCTTTAACCAAGCATAAAGGCAATATATCTGCAGCATAACTTATTAGCCTGTCATTTTCATGTGTCAAATCAGCGGAAACAGAAGCAGCTTTTTTTAACAATTCTTCTCTATGCCTCGCAGCATCACCACCTTTTACAGAGAACTCTACGTTCAAAGATTCAATTTTATCCTGAAGTTGTTTAATCTTCTCATTATAGTGATAAATGTCCGAATCGATTTTTTCTAAATCAACCTGTGATTTTTCTTTTTGAGTTCGCAATGATTCAAGTTTTTCAAGACTTCCATTTCCTGCATTTTTTTTGTTTAATCTTGATATTATTCTGCTAAGATCACCATCAAGAGAATCCAGCACCGTCAATCCAAGCATAGCTTTAACAGATTCTTTCATTTTCTCATCAGAGTTATCTAATGCCAACTCTGCAATCTTTTCTCCATCGAAAAAGAAAAAATTAGATAGCCTACTAGGAAGTACATCCTCAATGAACATAGCCCAGTTCTTAGCAAGAAACTCATTAGGCCGATTATTTTTTGTTACAGATATATTTTCTCTAACCCTTTCACCAGATCCATTCCATTCTCGTTTTATGACATATGTATCCCTATCACTATCTTCCATTTCAAATTCTAATTCAACAAAGCATTCTTTCGACGCACTATTTCTATTGACAAAGGATTTTAAATAGCGTCCGTATTGATTTTGTTTTTTATATTGGCTCTCTTGATAAGCAAAAGAATTAACACCATATAACGCAATCAACACAGCTTCGAGAAAAGTCGTTTTCCCTCGTCCATTCAAGCCACCTATTAAAACTACAGGTTTTTCCCCATGGAGTTGAAAAATATTTTCGCCCTCATAAACTCCAAAATTATAAAGAGCAAGCCTTTTAATAACCATAGCGCTTTTCCTCAATTTCACTATTCTGTATCATCTTCAAATTCCTCTAAGAACTTTTCATTATAGGTTCCTCCAAGAATTTTTTCTCTGTTTACCCTTTCCGCATAGAACTGCGTTGCATCGGTTTCATCTTTGTAATAATTATGTTCGATAGTAGATTTTAATGATTCAAGGATTCCCTTTCTGTGATTCATATCACTTGCTCCATTTTCTATATCAACAAGAGAATACATCATTTCAAATGCTAAAGTTTCTTCCGGATACTCATCAGTACATACCTGCTTTAAAACATCCCATTCATCTTTTCCAAAAGCTCCAGTTCCAATCCATTCAGGGTCATCAAACTCTTTTCCAATGACGTCTTTATAGATTCTCGGCAAGAAATCATCAAATTCATGCTTGTCTTTTACCCAAATTCTTCTAATATTGCGTAATTCTGGTAAAGTTATAAGTTCAAGACTTTTAAAATCCTCTGGCCCGTTAGTTTGAATATTAACTTGCATCTCTAATAATTCTTTTAGCCATTTCTCTCGTATCTCTTTTTTATAAGGCCCATGATAAAGCCTCCCATAGCTTCCTTGTAAAGTACCATTCATACGTCTGAAGCTTCTTCTCTCGCGATCTCCATCATCATTTCCAAATTCATTTCTGAAATTTAATAGTGGTGTCATCCATGCTTTTTCATCATCATTTGCAATCATAGCTTCCATGGATTTATCTCTTTCAACCATGGTGCAGACCCAGCATCCAAATCTACTTTTTCCACATGAAGGCAAGTTCTTTTCTGTCATAAGGGGGCACTCATTATCAGCCGTGGCCCCCCTGTACAAAGTCAGAAGATCCATATTTGAAAGTCCCCATGGATTTTTATATTGCATTAAAAAAGCCCAGACATCATCATCACTCCAATTCTCTAACGGTGAAAAGACCAATTCATTTGCCATGGTAGGATTTGGACTTAGAAGTTCTCTTATTCTTTTCTTTTCATAATAAGCCATTGTTCTTGCTCGTCGAGAACTTTCGGCCTTTCGTGTCCCGATGACCAGAATAATTTCCCCGTGTTCAGCAATTTTTCCTTTGACGAAATTATTAACCGGCTGTATTTTTAACCTGTCCGTGCACCAACGGTATTTTAATCTGGGGAATGGATATCCCCTTCCAAGTAAATTAACCCAAAATGTATTATTAGGATCTGGTGTAAGTCTGTGAGTAACAAACGGTAACCCCTTTTGTTTGGCTGTCTGATTCATAATAGAAAAAGATTGTTGAACCCACCCGGAAACAACCGGAGATTCCACAAGAGTATCAGTATTAATCACATGGATCGGTTTTTTCATCGTTCCTGGGGGCATGCCTTCCATCGCAAGCCAAACTAATTGTAAAGTTGCTGTACTATCTTTTCCGCCAGAATATCCTATAACCCAAGGGATCTCATCAGCCAAATAAAGATTTCTCACAGTCTCCATCATTCCATTTATTTGTTCTTTAGTGATCGATGCGCTCATTTATTCTCATTTCCATATAACGCTTTAAACGCTTTTTCTTCTCTTTTTTCTTCATCAGTCAAAGGTACGCCGATTCTTGCTTTTATATAATTTGAAATAAGCATTATAGCCTTTTTGTTAGTAATTATTCTTCCCTTTTCATTAATTGCTCTCATTTTCCAATGAGGGGCAGACCTTTTCCAATTAATGTTTTCTAATTCTATAAGAGCATCTCTTTTCTCCAAAATGCCGGAGCCATAAAAGTATCTTCCAACTCGCCCAAGTGCCTGAATGACAACACCCTGTGTAGCGATATAGTTTTCTCGAAGATCAGTTTTAGTCAGTTTATGATTATTTAATTCATTCCATTGCACCATGTGCCTGACTACTAAACTCCAATAAATGAAGATAAAATCATAATCACAATCCTGGATTTTTCCACCGCCAATAATAGTTTTATTAGCAGTATAAAATGTATTTAATGTAAACAAATTTGAGGAATATTTTCCCAAATTATCCTTTTCTTTATCAGTATATGTATCAAGAAATTCAATGGCAGAGACTGCTCTTCTCGTTATAACCGCCATTTCATCTCTTGAATCATATAATTCCGCAATAGAATTTGATGTCTTTACAGCATGTTTATTAAGATCTGTGAACATTTGTTGACTTCGTTGAAGCCCTAGATCTTTGAAAAAAACGACTGGAATGTTTTCACTCTTTAATGATTCATCTTCACGAATAGCTTCAAAAATGGCTGCTTTTCTATGTTGTCCGTCATTCAGCAGAAACTTGGCGTCCATTGGTACTTCAAGAACGCCTACTGTAGAATTATCACTTTCTGATATAAACGAAAACTCTCCATCTATTGATGCGGCCAATGCAGAAAACACATAATTATTTCTATTATTAATAATGTAATCTCTTATTACAGGAATACGCGTCTCATTAAGTTTTCTCTGCGCACGAAACTCAGGGGCAACATACTCATCATCAGTTGGAAATAATATCGAGAGCATTCCGAGCGGTACCATTCCAATATAGAATTTTCTACCGGCCTGAACCCCTTGAACGGCTGGAAAGCGATATTTATAGTCCATGTCTTTCTTCTCCACAACAGCGCGGCGTATACTTACGTAGATTATATACGTAAGTATACGCCGCGCTGTTACTTAAGTCAATTGTTAAATCGTCTGAAACCGTAACACAACAGTCTTAGTTTACAATATCACCATATCATGTATCAGACATCTTCTAAGAGAATTTCATCAGGCAGTGCATCTATATCCAAATTTCTCCCCTCTACTGAAGCTTCCAAAAAATTCTTCAGCTTATCAATTGTCTCTATATCTGTATTTCCTACATTTTTTATTAATTCTGTAACTCCATAATTAGAAAATTCCGTTATTAGATTAATCTTACTGGAAAATCCATATTGGTTATAATCTTGTTCCTTATCTCCAAATGCAAACTCAAGTCTTTTCTCTTCAGTTATATCAATTGTCTTTGTCGTCAAGACGGCAGCTTGAAACATTAGATCCAGCTTTCCATTGTCATTATTTTGCAAAACATTTCTTGGAACTGAATGCGGATCTTCTCCGTTTTCCTCCGGCTTATCGATCCGACGATCATACATTATTCCGATAGAAGCAGTTAGCATGAACAGACTATAATTTGTTCTAGTTGTAAAAATTGAGGAGAGTCCTTCTATTGCGGCATTCCACGCCGTCCCTCTAAGCATTACATCTGAAGTTATTTCCATAAAAATCCCTCCTCTACATGTGCCACATTTTTTTCATCATTACTAACAAGAGTCCAGACATGGCCGATCCTATCTTTCTCGAAGTATTGCTGAAGATCATCCTTTGAAAACAAAATCACCTGTGGTGCCAACTGAGGAATTGTATCTATAACATTTTGCCTTTGATCTTTATCAAGTTTAGAAAAAGGTCCATCTAATACAAGGGGATATTCTTTATCTTCTAAGCCCTCTGATGACTGAAGTAATTTAAAAATCCCACCAATATAAGCAAAGGAAACAATGGCGAACTGTCCCTCCGATTTTGACTCATCGTTAAAACTATCATAGACTTTTATTGTAAATTCAGGACTAACCTCAACTGTTCGCTTAGTGGTAGACATCTCATCAACTAGTAATTGTATATTTTTCTGCAATTCTTTGCTGTATAAAACAGAACCGTCTTTTTTCTTTGTTTGAAAAATATCTTTTACTTTTTCAAGTATAGAGATTTTTCGCATAATAAGCTGATTGCCATCTATGGCCTCTGTAAGCTCATTAAAAACCTTCATTTGTTTCTTTAAATATATTTCCAGTTTCTTTACTTCAGAAGAAATATCCCTGATTTCCTTTTCTAATTCTTGAACACGAATCTCAGATTTCTGGCGATCAACAACAAGTTGTTCAATATCAGGACTGTTCTTTTCTTCAGCATCTAGTTCTTTAATTTCCTTGTCATAAGCTGATGCTTCTTTTGTCGACTCAATAACCTTCCTGATATAGTTTTCTAATTTTTCCCTGTCATAAGTTGCAGAAAACTGAGCAGCCCTAACCTTAAATTCACTATAAACACTATTGTATGAGCGAGGAGGCATTTGATCTAAGTAGTGACTTATATATTTCTTGTGTTCCTCATCAAGCGGATTCCCACAGATACACCTTTCGGTAGAAACCGCAGTCAAATAATGTATAAGTCTTTTGCTCAAGCCATGAGGAAGAGAAGAGCTTTCTGCCTTTACATGTATTTTTTTTGTAGCATCTGTAATGGTTTTTGCCATAAGCAATTGAGGAAAAGATTCCATAACTGCATCACCAAAACCACTTTGAAATACTTTAACATTATCAAGAGCATTATCCCTATGCTTCTTTAATTCTAATCTACGTTTTTCATACACTTCTTTCGACTTAGTAGATCCTATTTTTTCTGATATCAGATTAATAATATCCTGATTTTCTTTTTTTTCTCCAGCTGCCTTATCTACTTTATTCTTATAATCTTCGATCCTGTTTTGCGCATTTTCTATATTAGTTTTTACTGCAGAAATATCGCTTCCGCTTGTAATCGGTCCCTTGCTAAGATATAGCTTACCCAATGCAGTCGTTTTGTACTGAGTATCGCCAATATGATCCAATGCTTTTTCTATTAGATCCAAGTCAAAAATTGAGTAAAGCGCTGTTTTCAATTTTTTTGCCGAATCAGAGCCTTTGACTCTTAAATCGGCAATCATGCTCTCACCATCAAAGAAAAAATAATCAGAAAGTCCTGACGGAAGTAGTTTTTCAATCAATTCATTTGGCTGACTCTTCGGTATCCAATCATGATCTGCCGTTTCCTGAAGGAGAGACAAGTCTTCAGAAACTTTTGTTGAACTCTCTATTTCTTTTCTGTATGTATATGTACGCGTCAAAGAATACTTCTCACCATTATGTTCAAAATCAACCTTACCCATGACATCAAAAGTTGAACCATATGGTTGATCTTTCTCAAATTGCAAATTATAGAGATGATCCGTTGTTGTTTTATTAAAATGTACTGATCCATAAAACACCCATTGGCATAATTGATGAAGAGTAGTTTTCCCATCTCCATTTTTCCCATATATTATTGTAACTTTTCCGTCTGTAGAGCAGATTATTTCGCCATGATCTTTAAAATTTCTGAAATTATTATATTCAATCTTACTGACTTTCATTAGCGACCTCTCTTTCTAATTCATCCAATATGGACTGAACAGCATCTTTTTTTGCTTTCCCAGAGTCGGTCATAAACTTATCAGCTTGAATTTCTTTTTCTTTTTTTTCAATGAAATCCACCATGTTCTGCACAATTACATCATCATTCATCTGTCTCCTCCTCAACATCTTCCTCATACTCAAATTTATCAAGGGTATCAATGGAAAGGCCATACTCTTCACATTTGTCTTCCAACTCTTCCATTAACTCATCCTTGTTTAATGCCAGTCTTGCATATTCATAAAATCTTCGAAATTCTATCTCAGCCCATTTTGTTGTTTCATATGAGGGAAGGACAATGACATCATAAATATTTGCTTGATTTTTCCCTTCATATTGACGTAATATTCTACCTCGTCTTTGAACAAATTCTCGGTAATTATCATTGCTCGACAATATTAAGGCACCATGTATAGAAGGGATATCTACTCCCTCATCAAGGCATCTTATTGCAGCTAGCACATCAATTTGTCCTTTGTTAAACAAATCTATAAGCTTCATACGAAGATTCATATCTTCATTTGCCGTAAATTGACTTGCTTTTAATCCTCTCTGATCCAAAACTTTCTTTATCGCACTTATATGCCTTATTTCATTCCCAGTATCATTATCAAAAAGTCGTCCGTCTCCACAATAGACCACAAAATGATCTTTTTCTTTTATCTGATCAAGTATGGTATTAATATTTTGCATTTTCTCCTGAGCCATTGAAATAATTCTTAAGCGAGATCTCAGAAGTTCTGCCAGTTTATTTGGATCCGTACATTTTCCTCTCGCATTAAAAAGATTCGGGATCATTGCACTGATAGTTTTAAATTTTCTTTCTCCCTCTGGTTCGGCATTTACATATATCGGATAATAATTGTATTGTACTAAAAACCGTCCCAAAGCTTCTTCCAGTTGCAACTCATATACCTTGCCCCCAAAGAAATTCATTAAGGCTTTTCCGAATTCCATAGATTTCCCGCTATATGGAGTTGCACTTAATCCAAGTATATACTTAAACGTTTTAGTTATGTTTTCATCAAGATTCTTAAAATTATGAGCCTCATCTACAATAAGCATTTTTTCGTCAATAGATTCACTCATTAATGTCTTGAATCTATTAGTTTCAAAAGATTTAATCGTTGACGTAATTATTAATTGCTTCTTTTCTCCATATTTACGTGATATTATTTCTGTTCTTATTTGATTCTCCCAATCAGGATTCTCCGAGGAGACCATTATTATTGTGCTATCATCGAATGTTTTCTCAAGGTCTTCTACCCATTGCTTGATCAAATGCTTGTAGGGAGCGCAAATAACTAGAATACAAGGGTGTGTTTTTATCAGTTCTTTCGCAGCAAAAATAGACGTCCAGGTTTTTCCTGTTCCCGTAGCCATTACAAAAAAGCCATGATACCCATTATTAACCCAGGCTTGGATTGCCTCTTTCTGGTAATCTCGAAGTTCAATTGGCTCTTTCTTTCCGTTTTCCTTTTTCTTTCTTATTGTTTTTTGTACATCTTGCTGCGCATGTTCTGTATAAAGATAAACATCTAAATATGGATTTTTATTATTCCAAAGCAGCTCAAATTCATCTACTTCATCTTCAACATCCGCTTTCCGCCCTTCAATCCAGTCAGCTTCAACCCTTACTTTTTCATAGTTGTATTCATACCCGCTCTTTGATGAATTCGAAGATCCATAAAACACAACTCTATTACCTTCAGCATCCTCAAAAATGCCAAGTTTATCATGATAAATCCCTATATGATGTTCGTTGTTTGTCACAGCAATTTTTATATCAAGAAACCCCTTAGCTATAAGTTCTGCAAGTATAGTCAGTTTCTCGTCATCAAGTTTCTCCAACTCTTCAATAAAAGTTTGAGAAAAGCTTTCAAAAATCCCACTCTCCCGTTCTTTATATCCGGCATCAATTGCAGCAATGTCCTCTTCACTTAACTCTGGACTTGCTACTAATTCTATTTTTCCATGATTTCTAACAAATTGTACAATGCCATCGATAATAAGTTCAAAAACGCTTGAAGAAAAAAAGCCAACACTTCTGCGATATAAAACGGAACATTTTAAAGCAGGAACTATTAAATTGGATGCTATATTGTCGTCACCGTAGCTTTTGTAGCTATGCTTAAAATGAATGCTCTTTAAATTAGAGGTCATCTAATTCATCTCCTATCTCATCCTCGATCAAGGAATCTATATTATCGAGATCATCTATTTTTATATTCCTTCCTGTATTGTTACTAAACTTTTTATTATTCATCTCACCTTTTGGTGAAATTAAGATGACCGCACTTTCATATGTCTGATTGAATCCAGTATCTACATCAAAAAGTTTGCCCCACCTGTGAATTCCTCCAAAAAGGATCCAATCATTCCATGCTATATTAATTTTTGGAAAATAACTTTTTGACACTGCTGAAATAGGCATTGTCTCAGATATTTTCCCTGCAAGTAATTCTTCTATACGATTAACGATTCCTTCTGTAATCCCGATATAATCAACTAAAGCTATCTCATATCGTTCAATAAACATATGCGTAGTTTCAAAGGAGAAAAGATACTCAAATTTACTTCTCGTCTGTCGAAAATTGTATTTCTCACATAATTCGAATATCTTTCTGACACATGCGACATCACGTTCCTCTACATATGTTCTTATTATTTCGTCAGGATGAGTAAAGGGCATACCTTTTGCCGCAATATATGGTCGAGAAAATTCATAATCATCTCCAAAAATATAATTAATAACGCTAAATAAACTGTATTCATAATCGATCTGTAATCTCCCTAAAAGTTCAGGTCGATCAGAAGAAATAGCATCATATAATTCTTGACAATGGTGCGGTTTCCCATCCCTAATTAGTTCTTCAATAAGGCCTCTTAAATATTCCACATCAGAATCATAAAGTCTTAGATTGTCTGCATAAATATACCCTCCAAAATATGAGAGTATATCCGGCTCCATTAATGTCATGTCAATAATAATAGGCGTTACTCCTGAGAATTTTTCTTTTATCTTCGCTTTAGAAATAACGTAATCTTGGCTTTTTACAAATTTTTCTATCTGCCCATGTATGGTTCGAATATTTTTGTCTTTAGATACATAGTCTCTGCTAACATAATATTTGTCTCCAAAATTTTCTTTCAATATTCCCTGAAGGAAATAATGATTATCAACTCCAAATTCTTTAAGTTCTGTCTCAAATTCTAAAAAAATTGATCTGATAAAAAAAATCGGTTGATTTTCATTTTTTATGTAATCATCAATCCTATTCAATAAAGTATCAGGAATATATTTATCTTGTTTAGGTTTATAAGTTCCTCTCCCACACAGAATGCAGACTCTTGCTATAATAGCCTCAATTGAGTGCTTTGATGCTTCACCTGCAATATCTCCATAATCTTCATGAAGATGAGTACGAAACCTTTTTAAATCTGTTTCATCCGAAATATGAATTCCATTCGGGAAGTATTGCTTAACAACAGATAGATATACCTTTGATAAAGAAAGTCTGCTCTTATGATACACATTGCCAGTTATTTTATACTGCGAGGCAATTACCGTTCGAAGTTGTTCTTCTGAAACTCCTTCCTCTTGAGCCCCTTCTTTAATAAATTTTTCTAATTCAGAATCTCTGAATATTTCTGGCATCGTATCAACAAATGCAATTTCGTCATCAAAACTATCATCTCTTCCTGCCAAAAAAACATCATATTGCCTATTATATTTAAGGATTTCATCATCTAATCCTTTATAAATATAAAAAAAAATTTTTCCGTTATTCCCAAAGAAGTTATGAAAGTCATCTTCTGAAATCATAGATGTAATACTGTCTGCTGCAATCAGCTGGGGAAGTTTTAAAATCATAGAACGCGATATGATTTTATCAGTTCCTTTTTTTTCGATTTGACGTATTCTCTCTCGTGTTACTCCCATCAAACTTCCAACTTCTTCAAGAGTTTTCCCCTCGCTTCTTAGCTTTATTACATTTAAAGTTTTTTCTTTAAGATCTATAAGTATTTTTTCACCTTCATCATTTATCTTTCTTGCACACCATTTAACAAATAATGTTTTTTCTCGTGTTTCACTAAATATATCTCTTGATAAAAAGTCAGCTAATGTATCACCCGGCTTTATTCTTTCAAGCATTTTTTCGTCATTATAATCCTTTCCCAGATATTCTCCTAAATATCTTCTGGCCGGCTTCTTGAGCCTGTTTTCTGGGATCAAAGTCCATAAATCCAGTTGCTTACAAATTATTTCACATGTCGTTAACAAATAGTGTAAACTCTCTTTATCATCCTTTAACCGCTCTATTAATTCTGCGTCTAAATCGTTAAAAACTTTCTCATATTTTTGCTGAATTTTTTCCCTCGCCACTTTATTTCTAATAAATGAATAATCATGACTAAAAATATCAGACTTATGAGATGCTAAAAAAGCAATATCCTCTCCTAGTGCCTTCTTTTCTTCTTTTTCTTCAATTAGATGCCTTATTCCCTGGTTTAAATCATATACACATCCTACTCCAAAGCCCTGAATCTTCATCAAATCATTAAAAGTCCACTTCAAAAGGGCTGATACTGTTTGGATATTATTTCCTTGTAACCTATTGCTAGTTCTTACCTTTAAATTCAAAGCACTAACAGGAATATATTTATACTGTTCTGGATCAATGTTATACACTTGAAACAGTTTTTCATCATAATTAATGGAATCATCACTCATGTTTATCAACCCTATATAGAAGCTTCACTCTTCATCCGCCTTTTTTGTAATATTGCTATTACTTTTCATCTGATTATCGGGAACAATCTCCATTATATCCGAAATGTCACAATCCAGGGCCTCGCAGACCTTCACCAAGACATCGGTCGTAATGTTCGCATTCTTCCCCAATTTTGCGAGCGAAGCCGTACTAATCCCACTCTTTTCCTTCATCTCTGTACGGTTCATTTTTTTATCAATCAACAGCTTCCAGAGTTTATCGTAACTTACAGCCTTCTTCATATTCACCACCTCGAATGCCTAGCCTTTATCCGTTCGTTACGTTCTTTACACTTCTCAAGAACCCATAGCGTCCCTCATTTTCATCCATTATAAATGTCTCAACGTGTGCCCCGGCATAATTCACATTCTCCGGGAGTTCATTTTCAGCAATAATCACCTGATTATCGCCGCAATGATTGATGATGTATTGAATCAGTGATTCCTTCATTCCGTCAGTAGTCCGGTCTGCCGTGTCGTATTTCTTTTCCTTCAATGAGAGGATCGGAGAATCAAGTGCCAGAAAATGTGATGCGTACATTCCGTTCTCTTCAAGATATTTCATCAGGTTGAAAAGCATGATTGTATTGAGGAATGCGCGGTATCCTTTTCCTTGATTCTTCTTGTGCCTTCCGCCGACAACGGCATCTACGGTATCTATGCTCAGATAGGAATCCGGTCTTCCCGTATAAGCACAGTCTTTAACCATCTGATAAGCCCTTCACTTAAAGACTTCCAGGCATCTTTATCAAACACCACCTTTGCATCAAACTTCTGCGCTGTTTCTTCCTCTTCATTCTCTTTCTCAAACGCATCTGAGCTGAGTTCCGTCGACATATATTCAATCGACTGCAGCTTCTGTCTGACCTGGAGGATCTGTTTATACTCTTCAACAGCTTTCTTAAGTTCAGCCGCATGCGGCCGAAGTTTCTGATTCAATAGCCTGGTAATGGCGCTGTTCTTTGCATTCAGCTCTTTCAAGTGATTTTCAATATCTTGAATTTCTCTTTTCGTATCCGCCTCTTTGGTTTCAAAATCACCAAGCTGCAGCCTTATGCGTGCCAGCTCAGATCGGGCGGATTCTGCATATGCAGTGTGTACATCCTTTGTTTCAAACTCATGACCGCAGAATGGGCAGTTATCCTTGTGTTTTATTTTCTTACCCTTCACATCCCCGTCGATAATAAAGTTCAGACGTTTGATGTCCGAAAAATACTGTGACCGAAGCGACCTGTACTGATTGCTAAGATACCTTGCTTCCTGCAGTCTGGCATTCAGATCAAAAATCTGTGCCAGTAATTTTCGGTTCTCTTCGGAAGCCTCAACAATTTCTTTTTCAACCCTGTCGATCTCTGACAGATTGCCCTCGATTTTTGCCTCAATATCTACATTTTCATCCGCTGCCAGAGCTTTCTCCAACTGTTCTTTTTGCGTTGAAAGTGCTGCTATCTTCTGGTTAAGACAGCTGATCACTCCCGCCTTCTGCGTAGCTATTCTTTCCTGTTCTTCCACGCTGGTATCTGGCAAATATCGTTTCAGATCATCGCTCTTGATAAGATACTGGAGAGATGTCAGACAGATCGTTATACGGGAATACCCTGGCATGTCAAAAGCTGTTCGCTTTTCGAAAATGTTGTCCTCATTGATAAAGAAAAAGTGAAACAGAGTTCTGAATGTCAGGTCCTCATTTTTCGGATCCTGCGTACAGATAACCTTCGGTCGCTTCCTGATTCCCATCAGTTTGAGAAGCAGATCACTGTATTCCTTGATGCTGATCCTATAATCCGTACTGACAACGCCCGGAAAATTACTGTTTACCTTTACGATATTGGAACCTCTGTCTCCTTTGCTGCCGTTTTCGATCAAACGAACCGCCGTGATCGTGTATCCATCATCCGATTTCATCGTCACACTGACGGTATCATATCCTGTATCGTCTTTCGAAAAAGGGACCTCTTTCTCTCCCCGCATAAAGTCTATGCAGCCGATAATATAAGATTTACCGGTATTCGACGGTCCGACAATGAAATTCAATCTATCCTGAAAAGAGACAGATGAGTACTCCACCTTCTCACCGCTTGCCGCAATCTACGATATATAAAATCTGCTCATTATGATTCTCCGCTAACAAATGATTTCTCTGACATCCTATGAACTGCAGCGATCAACGCTCTCTCCGATCTCCCAGCGACCGCACGTATTACTGTTCTGTCGTTCTCTCTGTATTCACGCGCATATCGGCTGGTCAGCGATTCAGAATAATCTTCGCCCTCCGGAGTGATAATATACGACAGGCCATTCTGATAGCTGACTGCCTCCGCCGTACCATCCAGGACCAGCTCTTTAAGTGCAGCTTTAACAAGTTCTCTCTGAGAAACGAATTCACTGTACTTATAATCATTATCGCCATTCAGATTCTGCGCGGTCAGTCCGAACGGTTTTCCATACATTGCCATGAAATCCACCACATACAGCATATCCAGCGTATGCGGCATATCATATTCATCAAGCAGGATCAGCAGCCGAAGTGAATTCTCAAATACCGAATTAAACAACCGTTCCGTCATCTTCTCGCACCCATCCATTCAGCTTTCCGTCATTTACAAGGAAATGACATACACCCTTCTTCTGCGGAGCACCAATCCAATCTGTATCGCGGAACAGCAAGCATCTGCTTGAATTCAGCTCCCCAGCTCTCTTCAGTACAGCTTTTAACCTTTCAAGCCCGCTTCCGGCCGGATCATCAAAGACTTCTTTTATGAACTCAAATGTTTCGCTTTTCAGAATGATGAACTGATCATCCTTGTTATAGATATCTCGTGTTCCACGCCTGACGGCTTCCGCGGCAAAATAATACTTTCTCTGATCGACCAAATGTCTCTCATGCCGCGGATAATCAGAAATCCTGTCCATAGGAAAATGATCCATATGCTCGGACTGAGCATATGCAGCAGCCAAAGCCTCTATATACTGTCTTTCTTCTATGATGATTGCCTCGGGGATTTCCGTTTCTTCCAAAGGATGCCGCTTATACTCTTCAAGTTCCGTATTAAGCCGCTCTTTATCTTCTGGCGTTAAAACATTGTTTCTGGTAAGTGAACAAAGATATTCCTGTCCGAGAAATTCGTTAAAAGATTCTTTCTTTCCCAGCCGAAGCAATTCATCCCTTTTACTGTCAGAAATATTTGCGGCGTCCTCCTTGATAACCCCTCGAATATGGAAAATAACTTCTTCTTCCATGTCCGGCATGAAATGAACCGTGACATTTTTCCTGAAGAATTCTCCAATAGAAGCCTTAATCGCAGGATCCTGCGAATGGCCTTTGATGACTCGAAGTGGCCTACCACCTGGCTCTCTGTTTACAATTTTGCTTGCAGCGCCTCTCTGAACTTTACTCAACTTAATACCTAAAGGCTCTGCAACGCTTCTGTACAGGAGCTCAATCAAATCCGGATCGCTGATTTCATCAACGAAGGCATTCTTTATCTCGGCTTCAACTGTCGCCAAAACCAGTTCCCGCAATCTGATCCCCCCTAAAAAAGAAACTTTGCGGTAATTTTATAGGAACCGGTACAACCGGCCAAATTACTGACTTTTCCAGGCTTCTTTTATATAATGTCCTTGTAGACAGGGAAGCCTTACCGAACAAAAACTACTGTGTATTTCAGTATAGCATATGTCTGGTATTTGGTAAACAAAATATTTGCAATCACAGATATTTGTTTCATCCAGCTTTCAGTCTATATTCCCCGCTCCAGGTAGCAGGAAAATAACTTCATACTATTTATTGCGTTATGCAACCTGACCATCGGTGGAAAGGACGCAAACCGAAACGGAAATTCCGTTCGATTTGTATGCCTTTCACTGATTTTCTTTTGCGTACAAATTCATAGCGTTCTCAAAACCACAGTTCGGGTTCTCCGTTTCGGCCAATGGGCCGGAGGAGGGCCCGAATTATGGTTAATCAGAGTAAATATTTCTCAACAACTGACAATCAGACCAAGTACGGCGACAAAAAGCCGTACAATAACATTCCACCTGCTGCCGCCGAAGAGCTTGCGCCGATCCTTGTCACAAAAGAAGTCCAGAAGGATCCCGCTCTGATTGATGATAACATCGAGACATGGCGCATTCACGGCCACAGAATTCCCGTAGCCTTTGCTCCGATCAAAGCCGGCATTCTTGACGGGTGGATGCCGTTCTTCTGGACACAGGTCCGCACCTATATCGCAACCGGCGGTACTTCGGAATTTCTGAATGAGAACGGCCATGAAGATGATCTCTCATATGACAAGTTTCTTGAGGATGCAGCATCCGATGACGAGAACAGCAAAGGCTTCGATCCCGGCCAGACAGCCTCTCCGGAAGATACCGTCTTGCTCGGAATCATCATCGATGAGCTGATCAATGATGTTCGTGCGATCAATCCCAAGTACGGCAGAATCCTGGAACTGCTCGGAAAGAACCGTACCAAATGGCAGATCCTTGAGGAGCTCCATCTCGGCAAGACACAGGGCTATGCAGACATCAAAGCCACACAGAAGCTGGCACACGATCTGTATAACAGAGACTGATTCATCATACGGAACCATTTCCGGTTAGAGAAACGGATGTGGAGCAGCATGCCCGGATGCTGCTCCCCTTTCCTTACTCTCCAAAACTCTCCATCTACTGTACAAAGCTTTCCAAAAAGATCCTCCATGCATTACTCGGTCATTGTGACCAAGTCCTGACGAAGTATGGCCAACTTTATTAGCTTACTCATTTGCGGTTTCCATACCGTGTCTTCTTCTCCGCCACCATCATCGGAGCCAGTTCTTCCTCCATCTCGACAGGCCTTGGCGTGATGACAATCCGTCCGTCTTCACAAGTAACCGTGATGGGCGTCTCTTCTGTGAATCCAAACTCTCTCAGCCATTCCCCCTTCAGCTGGATCTGCGGAACGTCATGTCACTTATACCCGCTCTGTGCACAAACCTTCAGCTCTCTTACATTCTTTTTTTGCCATGAATTTGTCCTCCCCCTTCGAACGGCAATCTGACAGAGACAAAACAAGCCACAGATCACGGATCCTCTCCGCATCTGCAGCTTGCCTATTCAAATTTCTGTTCGATTATGAGGCTGACTTTCCGGCGTTCTTTTCAGTCTTTTCGCTCTCGGCCTTGATGCGGTAATAATCGTCCATATCCACATCCAAGGTGACGTAAGGCTTCTTTTTCAGAGTGTTGCTCAACAACACCACAGTCTCCACATTCGCCGTCCCCGGAAACATATCCACACAGCACAGCCGCTTCACCGCATACCCCCCGGCCTGCAGCTCCACCAGATCTCTGGCCAGGCTGGTCGGCTTGCAGGAAATATAAAGGATAGATTCCGCCCCATAGGCGATAATCTTTTTCAGCGCCTTTGGATGGACCCCTTCCCGGGGCGGATCCAGCACAATCACGTCCGGCTTTTCCTCAATCTGATCCAGCGCTTTCAGCACATCTTCCGCAAGAAAACGGCAGTTGGTCAGATGATTCAGTGCCGCGTTTTCCCGGGCCGCTTCCACCGCTTCCTCCACGATCTCCACGCCGATAACGGAGCCGGCCACCGGCGCCAGCATCTGCGCGATCGTCCCGGTGCCGCTGTACAAGTCAAATACGGTTTTGCCGCCGTCACCCAGCGCGCCGCGGATCATGGATCTGGCGGTATCATACAGGACTTCCGCGCCCAGGGAATTGGTCTGGAAAAAGGAAAACGGCGTAATCCGGAACTGCAGGCCCAGGCACTGCTCGGTAAATGCATCTGTCCCGTAAAGCACCTGTGTCCCCTCATCCCTGACTGCATCCGCCAGGCTGTCGTTGCGGGTGTGAAGAATTCCCTGCCATGTTCCCTCCAGATTCAGGGAAAGCAGGCGTTCTTTCCATCCTTCCAGCAGTTCCTCTTCCGACAGTCCGCAGCCGCCTTCAGTCCCTTTTGCGCCGTTTTCCGGCTTTT
>AUXO015111679.1_pt1 | contig 19627 bp, 17 predicted proteins | sample 768731 | NCBI WGS metagenome assembly AUXO01 (sample SAMN02715735, study PRJNA202380) | gut metagenome | biome: sheep rumen | host: Ovis aries | place: New Zealand: Palmerston North
ATTTTTATCTATCTTATGATAGTCAAAGTGAGTAGTGATATCATTGCCTTCTTTATCTGCAGCTATCTGTATCGGTGTGAATGTATATATCTTCTCTCCCTCTGGTACTACAACCATACCTCCTGGATGTTGTCCTGTCGTGTTTTTACATTCTACAATTTTATTTCTAAAATAATCAATTTGACTTCTATTTAATTCAAGATTTGTCATTTCCTTAAATCTCATGACATAACCATAAGCTGTCTTTGCTGCCACTGTACCTACTGTACCAGCTTTAAAAGTATTTTCTTTGCCAAAAAGATCTACGGTTTTTTCATGAATCTTTGATTGAAATACCGAACAAAAATTAAGGTCTATATCTGGTTCTTTTTGAGCTTTTACATCACCAGGTATTCCAAGAAAAGTTTCAAATGGTATATTTACACCATTTTTATGCATTAACGTATCACACTCTGGGCATACCTTATCTGGCATGTCAAAGCCAGTATCATTATCATATTTTCTTGTCTCTTCCGTATCAAACTCTATATGATGACACTTTGGGCATATGTAATATGGTTTAAGTGGGTCAACTTCAGATACACCAGAAAGTGTAGCTGCGAGACTTGAACCAACCGAACCTCTTGAACCTACAGGATACCCAAATTCTTTTGAATAATCTATAAGCTTTTTAGCCGCTATATACATGACACTATAGCCATTGTCTATGATATATTTTAATTCATTATCAAGCCTATCACTTATCTCTTTAGGTGGGTTTTCTCCATATACTTTTAGTAAGTTTTCATGACAAGCATTTTTTAACTCATCATCACTTCCTTCTATATGAGGTGGGCACTTATCAGGTCGCACAGGATATACTTTTTCTATCATATTGCTTATAAGATTGGTATTTTTCACTACCACTTCATAAGCTTTATCTACTCCAAGATAAGAGAACTCATCAAGCATCTCTTTAGTAGTTCTAAAATAAAGAAGTTCTTGGTTAGTACTTTCAAGCTCGGCACTTACTTCTTCTTTTATATTACCATCTTTATCACGATTTACTTTTTTATTCATCGTGCCAAAACGAAGTATCTCTCTATATATCTTGTCTGTCTTTTCTACATAGTGGCAATCACATGTTGCTACAACAGGTTTATCAAGTTCCTCTCCAATCTTCACAACTTTTATGTTTAATGCTTCAAGATCTTTTATACTTTTAAAGTTCTCTGAATCCTCATTTAAAAGAAATGAATTATTGAGTGTTGGCTGTATCTCAAGATAATCATAAAAACTTGCTATCTCCTGAAGCTTCTTGTCATCAACATTGTCCTTTACAGCATCCATAAACTCCCCAAGTATACATGCTGATCCGAGTATAAGTCCCTCTCGATACTTAGAAAGTAGTGACCTTGGTATACGTGGTCGCCTATTATGCATATATTTAATATGAGAATCTGATACTAATTTATATAAATTAACTCTTCCTACATCATTTTTTGCAAGAATAACAATATGATAATATTTTTGTCTTTTTATAAAATTATCATCTATCACAAGTTTGTCTTTTAAAAACTTAAGATTGTCTATGCCATAATCTATCGTTATCTTATCAAGTAATGCAATAAATGACATGGAAGCAAGATCAAGGTTTTCTTCGTAAGTAAGTATGTACTTTTTATCTTCCTTTCGTTTATTTGCTATGCTATCAATCTTTACGCTTAAGCTTTTTGCAATCTGATTGATACTTGCTGTCTTTAGATCTTTAAGAGCAAGTCTTGATAATACTATCAAATCAATGTAATGTAAATTTGCATCAATGCCTAATTCTTCAAATATCTCATCAATCTTCCATACGCTATTTTTATTTAATGTAACTACAGTGGAATTGCCTATAAAATCTCTAAACATCTCAAGCACTTCTTTTAAGTCTTTAGCATTTTTAAGGTTAGATGGCAAAATTTTGGTTCTATCTTTTACATCAAGGGTTAAGGGCTTATCAAAATGAACAAATTCATTAAACTCTTCTACAACCCTTTTTCCTTCTATTTTTCTCGCTATAACCTTTATGATAGCGTCATTTTTTCGATTAAAGCCTGTCGTTATAAAATCATATATTACAAAACTATCATCAAAAGAGTAATCATCATCTATAGATTCTCTTTCTTTATTATAATAGTAAGTCTCCGCATCCTCAACCAAGTATCCTTCCACTCCATTTATGATTTTGAAGTCTCCATCTGGTACATTTTTACTTACATACTCATATGCATCCGCAAGTGCATTAACAGATCCATGGTCTGTTATCGCCATGGCAGTCATACCAAATTTTCTTGCTGTGGCTATATATTGCTGTACTTCCCCCACTCCATCTTGTGTGCTTGATTTTGTGTGAAGATGCAACTCTACTCTTTTTATCTTCTCATCATCAGTTCTATCAGTCACTATCTCATTGTAGTAATCAGGCTCTCCTACTTTACCATGCTCAATAACAGTTCTTGCGCCTATTTTTTCTATATAATAAGGATTAATGTAGAGATTTCCATCTCTTTGATCAACTAAAACTTTTCCTTCTACTTTTACATCAAAGCCAACTTTAAATCTTTTTTTAAACAAAGGTACATCTTCTTTGTTTCCAAAGAATTTTATCTCCATGCACCCTTCATTGTCAGTAATATAGATGAAAAAAATAGCAAAATCTCTTTTTTCGGGCTCGATAGTTCTTAAATTATATATAACTCCATTTGTCTCTACATTATCCATCGCATAGACAAGTTTTGACAAATCTCTAAAATCTCGTTTTATACGAGTCTTTTTGCCATAAAGCACATCTCCATCAAGAGATATCTGGCTTTTTCTCTTTTTGCCGACTTGATGTACACTATGATTTATAGTTATACTTTCTGATCTTTCTAATTCTCGCGAATCACCAGCACTTTTTTTATTTATGTCTCTTTCATCATATTCTGCCTTCTCTTTTCTTTCATCAGAATAATTTCTTTCAAGCCACTGTATCTCTACAGCAAGATTTCTATCGAATCTCTCTTTATACACCAATTTTATAAAGTCAACTATAGCATCCTGATTCTTTTTGAATGTATCTATATGATCAAAACTAATCCTAAGAGTACTATCATCAACAAAACTCATATACTCATCTTTTATGAGAGCTTTTGCAACAAGCATCTTTTCTTTTATTTCTTTATACAAATCCTTTTTTATAAGATCATATATATCTTTGCAGGTTACATTATCACTATAGACATAGCGCACATTAAATGTTATAGGGTTTTTAAATTCTTCGTTTGCTACTTCTTCTTTATCTATATTAAAAAGCTTTACTGCCGCCTCTCTTTTTGCTGCATTTAAAATATCATAAGGTATATAATCCTTTGCTACAAGATAAAAATTGAGAGTCTTTTTTTCTTTGGTCGTCTTTACACTCTCAACTTCTACTTCTTCAAAATACCTTTCAATATCCTCATCAAAATTAATTTTTACTACATCAAAAAACTTTTTCATATATTTTTAATATAATGTCCCCGACAAAAGCTTATATATATCCATACCAAAAATCCAAACCATAAATATAAGAAGAAGAACCATCGTGACAGTATTGGCAAAACCTTCTATATTTTTATCTATAGGTCTCCCAGATATCATCTCAATTGCTGCAAAAACTATCCTTCCTCCATCAAGCGCTGGTATAGGCAAAAGATTCATCACGCCAAGATTGGCTGATATAAGTACAATAAGTGAAAATAATGTATAGATTACATCTATAACGCCGCCACTACTTGCTGATTCTATGGCATCCCCCATCACAGCAACCGTACCAACTGGTCCCGATATGTCTCGAGTTTTTAACTTTCCTCTCATGAGAAGCCTTAAACTCATAACTGTAGTCTTTATGTAAAAGTAAACTTCTTTTCCTGCCATCTTAAATGTTTCTATTATATTGCTTGGCTTACTCGTTTCACTTTTAAATGTGATACCAATAAGTGCTTTGCTGCTTTCTTCATCATATTTAGGGTAAAGAAGTGTCTTATACTCTTTTTTTTCTCTTTCAATGGTCACTACAAGTGGGTATTTCTTTGCTACAAAGTCATCATTGTTAAGTTGCATAAATATAAGCACATCTCTATAAGCAATGACACTTTCTTTATCATCTGGTGTAGCAAGACTTACTATCCTATCACCTGACATAAGTGGTGTCGGAGTCGCTAGTTCAGCTGCACTACCCTTTGCCACCTCATTTATCACTGGTACATCAAATCCTACTTGTTGTACCAAAAAAATTGAGAGTAAAAAAGCAAGTAGAAAATTTGAAAATGGTCCCGACACACATATTATAAACTTTTTCACAGGACTTATAGCAGAAAAATTATACTTATCTATATCATCTTTACTATACTTAACTCCATCAAAATCATAAAGTCCATTTTCATCTATTTTCACGTCTTCTACTTCCGTAAAGTCCCCTGATCCAGCTGAATCTTCACCTATCATCGCACAACTTCCACCAAGAGGAAAAGCTTTTAAGCTATATCGTGTGTTGTGCCATATTGTAGTCCATATTCTTGGACCCATACCGATAGAAAACTCTCTGACAGGTACTTTAAAAAGCTTCGCAAGCATAAAATGCCCAAGTTCATGTATAAATATTATTAAGCCAAGTGCTATAATAGCTATTAGTATTCCCATATATGCTTAACTACTCCTTATCATATGCTTCTTTAATTATATCACATTCTTATAAATTTTCTACCATAGAGATATATCCATAATTCATTGAAAATATAAGTTTTTAGTTGTAGAATATAAGCTATGATAGCAATAGCATGTGTGGATAAAAATAATGGCATAGGAAAAGATGGGAAGCTTCTTATCTCAATACCAGATGATATGAAGTTTTTTCGCGAAACCACAAGAGACAATATCGTCGTGATGGGAAGAAAAACTCTTTTTAGCTTCAAGGATAAGATGCCACTTAAAAATCGCATCAATATAGTTTTTACCAATAATGATAATCTAAAAGACAAATATAAAGGCATAGATAACATCTACTTTGTAAAAAAGTATGAGGAACTAAATGACATTGTAAAAAAGCACCCTGACAAAAAAGTATTCATTATAGGTGGTGCCACCATATATCACGATTTACTACCTTTTTATGATACATGCCTCATAACTAAAATATATAAAGAATTTCCTGCAGATTCATACTTTCCCGATATTGAAAAACTTGGTTTTATAAAGACAGATGAATCAGAAATTCATAAATACGAAGATCTTGAATATCAATTTTTAACTTATAGAAAAATTTTAGAAAAGGATAGATATATAAATGAAAGGTGAAAATAGAAAACGTTTTATAAAACAAATAAAGCAAATAAAACCTATGAATATGGGCATAAAGATATCTCTTATATTTTTAGGAATTATTCTCTATGCGATATCATTAAAATGGTTTGTATATCAAGCCAATATACTTCCTACAGGTCTTACAGGATTAAGTGTCATGTTGCAAAGGCTTCTTGAAGACTATCTTCACATAAGTCTACCTATGACTTTCTTTAACGTAGTACTCAACTTCATACCAGCAATATTTTGCTTTTTTATAGTAGGTAAAACCTACACCATCAACTCATTTTTAATTTTATTCTTTTTCTCATTTATATCTGATTATATCCCTTATGTAAAACTAACTACAGATCCTATGGTGTGTTCAATATTTGGTGGTATACTCTGCGGATATGGTGCTGCACTTTGGTTTAGATGTGGAGTCTCTGGTGGAGGTACAGACTTTATAGCAATGTCTCTATCAACCAAGTTCCATGTACAGACTTTTGGATGGATCATGGGCTTCAATATACTTCTTATCATTATACAAGGCGCACTATATGGATGGGAATACTCTTTCTACTCTATCATCTATCAATATGTCATGACTCAAGCAATCAATATGACATATAGGCACTACGAAGCAAAGACAATACTTATAGTGACTAATAAAATGGACGAGATATCTTCAGCACTATTGGAAGAAACTGGTCACTCATCTACAGTCGTAGATGGTATCGGAAGTTACTCAAAACAAAAAAAGTATATACTCTATACAGTTGTAACTCAACCAGAAGTTAGAAAAGTCACATCCATAATAAAGAAAAATGATCCTTTAGCATTTATCAACATATTAAGTTCAAGTGCCGTTCATGGCAATTTCACATATCTACCAGTAAATAAAGATGATATAGATACAAACTATGGTGACAAATAAAAAAAACTGGGATATCCCAGTTTTTTTATGCTTAATGATTTGTATAAAACTCTATGTCTATCGCTTGATTATCATACTCAGTAAGAGAAGTGATGTAGCCTTTTAAATTAGTTGATATGGAATTGGCATACACATAATCTTTATATTCCTGCACCAAGTAACCACCACTTAGCGCACGAACTGCAAGGTCTCCATAATTATATTCTGTAAGACTATCACTTGATACATCCATCATAAGTCTTATCATATCATTGGCTCTTACAACTCTTGCATTACTCATAATCTGAAGTTCCTTTGACTCTGCATATGTCTCAAGCGTACTTCCATCATAATCAAGAATCCTTCTCACTTCATTTATGCCATCTATATCTGCTATATAATAGTAAGATTCTTCACCTTTATCATCTTTATACATAAGTGAATCAGTAGCAATATATGTACAAGTAACCTTTTTAGTTTCCGATGCATTCACGGTACTATTTGTAGCAGGTACAACCAGGTCTATAGTATCACCAAAAGCTAACTTTTCATATACTGATTCTTCTATCACTACAGGCTTATATATCTCACACAAAGCTGTCGAATATATAGATTCTATATCTGACATAGTCGCTGTAGACATATCAATCCTTATGCTCATAAGTGGCATACCAGAAAGTTTTCCATCATTATATTTCTTAATTATATTGCCACCCTCTGCATTTTGCAGCTTATAATAATCATCATACTCTTTTTGTCTTTCACTCTCTTTAGTTTCTTGACTTTTACTTTCATCTTCTACATACATGCCAAATCTTTTCTTTATGATTTTGTAATTATGATTTCTAAAAAGTAGCTCTTTATAAAAAGCATCCTTTTCTTTTTTCGTCTCTCTTTTTGCTTCAGCTGCTGTTGCTGTATTTGCATAAAAGAAGTCAGTAAGGTCTTGTCCATAAAAAGCCTGGGCATTTCTAATTTCTTTATAAGTATAAGGTGTCAAGTCAGATATTGTGTACATCCTTTTTGTATGATCTGGAATAATATTGTCAATTACACTTTGTGTCTTTGACAAACTACAAGAAGATAGCATAAGTGATGTAAAGGCCATCCATGCTATATATTTTTTGAAAATTTTAAATCTCATAATCTTCCTTCTTTAATATAATTTCTTTATCATTTAAATAAGTAAGTCTTTCATCTTCAAATGACCCAAATTTTATCTTATAACACAAAAGCTTTTGTGTCTTTGCGCCATACTTTTTGACATTTTCCCTGTACATCTCTATAGGCATGTATTTTTTATCACCAATTAGTGGGTGTCCTATATGTGCAAGTTGTGCTCTTATTTGGTGACTTTTACCGGTGATTAACTTTATATCAAGTATACTTCTATCTTTATATTTTTTTATAGCCTTATATTCAAGACTTACTTTAGTATAATTATCTTCTTCTTTGCCTTTATAATCTTTTATATAGACTTTATTATTGTTTTCATCTTTTTTCAGAAGCTGTGTCAATATATCATGGTCTTTTTCCATCACACCATTTACAATTGCAAGATATCTCTTATCTATAAGTCTTTTTTTTATCATGAGTGATATTTCTTTTGCAGCAAGATAAGTTTTAGCAAAAATTATAAGACCACTTGTATTTCTATCAAGCCTATTGACTATAGACGGCGTAAAACCTGCCTCTACTCTTTTAGATGATATATAATCATTTAATATGGAATTTACTGATAGATTTTTAGAATTGTCACTTTGAGACAGAAGTCCGATCTCTTTATTGTATACTATGATGTTGTCATCTTCATATATTATACGATCTCTTATCTGTTTTACACTTATTATTCTATCATCATACTCTACTGCATCTCTTTCTTTTAAAAACTTATTATATGTATCATCTGATAAAAATACTTTTATTTTGTCACCTACTTTTAGTATTTCGTTTCCTTTTGCTTTTTTGTCTCCTACCTCAAAATACTTTTTTCTAAAAAGTTTATAAAGGATACTGCTTGGCATCTTTTCAAATGTCTTTTGAAGATACTTTGACAGCACCATCCCTTCTTCTTTTTTGGTGACGATAAGTTCCCTCATCTATCCCCAAGCTGGTTTATCAAAGACATTTGTCTCACTCTGAGATCGTGCGAGGCTACTATGAAGTTCATTTCTTGTATTGATGACTTCATTGAGTTTATTACTAAGTCCTTGTAATTCTTTATTCATTATCCCTGAAACACTTGTGCCAAGATTTTGTATGAAATTAATCATGTAAACAAGTGAATCATCATACTCTTTTACTGAGTTTTCATACACTTGTCTTGCATGCATCTCTGCATTGCCCATTATTTCATTTGCTCGACGACTTGCATCTTCTATCACTTCTCTTGCTCTCTGCTCCGCAAGTTTAACTTGCTCACTTTCCTCAAGCATTTTATTCTTCATCTCGTTTGCTTCATTCATTATACGCTCTGCACTATGTCGTGCTTGCTCAAGCTCACGATTTTTAGATAATTCAAGTTCTCTTGCTTTTTCATTGTATCTCTTTATCTCATCAGGAATAGAGCCTTTAAGTTCACCGATAAGCTGACGAAGAGTGTCTTTTGGAAGCATTATACGTCCACGATTATCTGGTCGCACATTGTCTATCATCTGTTCGATATTGTCAATAATTGTTTCTAAATTACTTATAGCCATATCTTACTCCTTTTTAAAGCATCTATAGAATTATATCATTTTTTTTACTCATTTACTATATTTTTCTTTAAGCTTTGTCTCCACATGTTGCGGTACAAATTTACTTATATCACCACCATACTCTATAACTTCTTTCACTGCGCTTGATGATAAATATGCATATTCAAGGCTTGTAAGTAAAAAAATAGTATCTATCTCATTATATAGTATTCTATTAGTCTGTGCCAGCTGTAGTTCATATTCAAAATCTGTCACAGCTCTAAGTCCTCTTATCATGAGCGTTGCTCCTTTTTTCTTACAGTAATCAACAGTAAGTCCTTCAAATGAATCAATTTCTACATTGTCTATGTCTTTTACTGATTCTTTTATAAGATTCACCCTTTCTTCTATTGTAAAAAGAGATTTTTTATTTTTGTTATTGAGTACTGACACTATAAGCTTATCCATTATTTTTGATGCTCTCTTTATGATGTCAATATGTCCATAAGTTATAGGATCAAATGACCCTGGATATATACCTACCTTCATACTCTAACCTCCTTGCTTTTTTCTAAAAAATATATGCTTATTGGTCTTATACTCTTTTATTCTTTGTATCTCATATCCAGATTTTAAGACATCTATCACATCATCTTTTATATCTGTCTCAAGTATTATAATTGTATCATTATCTATAATTTTTGACTTTGCCAATCTTTCAAATGCAGTAAGATAAAGCTTTTTCCCATATGGTGGATCCATAAAAACTATACCATATACTTTCCTTTCATCTTCCAAAGTATCAATAGCAAAATCTACATCTCTTCTTATGACAGTGGCCTTATCCATAAGCTTCGTATGATCAAGATTCTCTTTAATCACTTTTATTGCTTCTATATTATTATCTACAAATGTAGCACTTCTTGCACCTCTACTAAGTGCTTCAATTCCTATAGCTCCACTGCCAGCAAAGAGGTCAAGAAAATCTACTCCTGGTACATCAAATTGTATCATATTGAAAAGCGTCTCTTTTATCTTGTCAGTAGTAGGTCTTATAGACAAGTTACTTAGTGTTTTAAGTAATAAATGTCTTTTTTCTCCAGCTATAACTCTCATTAAATCACATATCCTATCTTTATATATTCTTCAAGTTTTACTTTCAGATTTTCTGTCATTTTATATTTCTTATCTATATACTCTTTTGCATCAACTGATGCGTCTCTAAAGACTCCGATATCAGTATACATGTCTGCAAGCCTAAAATCCATATCCCCAGACTGCTTTACACCAAATATATCTCCCGGACCACGAAGACGAAGATCTTCTTCAGCTATATGAAAACCGTCAATTGATTCTGCGAGAACTTTAAGTCGTTCTTTTGATTTATCTGTAGGATTCGTATCAACAAAAAGCGCAAAACTTTGTTCCGTTCCTCTTCCTACACGACCACGAAGCTGATGAAGTTCTGCAAGACCATATGATTCTGCATCTTCTATCATGATATAAGTAGCATTTGGTACATCTACTCCTACTTCAACCACTGTAGTTGATACTAAAATCTGTATCTCATTATCTTTAAACTTCTTCATGACATTATACTTTTCATCACTCTTCATCCTTCCATGAAGAACGCTTATCTTCACTGTATCACCATAAAACTTTCTAAGGGTCTCTGCATAATCATATACATTTTGATAATTTGCAAAGCTTCCAACATCTTCGCTATCACTTTTTTCTATAGCTGCACATATCACATAGGCTTGATGACCAAGATCTATCTGCTTTTTCATTGAACGATAACTTTTTTCTCTTTCGCCAACATTTGCCACATAATTTTTGATTGGAAGTCTATCTTTTGGTTTATCGAGAAGTCTACTTATATCCATATCTGCATAGAAAAGCATAGCAAGAGTTCTTGGTATAGGTGTTGCTGACATGACAAGCATATTGCCACCATTTGATTTATCTTCAAGTGCTTTTCTCTGACCAACACCAAATCTATGCTGCTCATCTATTATAATAAATCCAAGATCCTTATACTCTACATCTTTTGAAAAAAGTGCATGCGTTCCTATAAGTATATCTATGTAACCACTCTTCAAACCTTCTATTATTTCTTTTCTATCTTTTGCCTTTGTGTTACCTGTAAGTAAAGCAACTACTACTTTTTTATCATCTTTTTTGCTTATACTACTATCATATTTACAAGCAAAGCCATATTTCAATATATTTTCAAGATGTTGCTCTGCTAGTACTTCTGTAGGAGCCATAAATGCTGTCTGGATACTACACCTTGCCACGAGATATGCTGCAAGTATAGCCACTATAGTTTTCCCTGACCCTACGTCTCCTTCAAGCAAACGATTCATTTTTATGCCTTTTTTAAAGTCATCTACTATTTCTTTTATAACAGCCACTTGGCTTTTAGTCAATCTAAATGGCAACTCTTTTACAATATCATTTAATTCTTTTTCATCTATATGAGTTAATTCCTCACGCCCTTTCCGCTTACTTTTATCTTTTTCTTTTTGCATAGCAAGTGAAAAAAGAAACAACTCATCATATACAAGCCTTTTTCTTGCTTTTAGCATATCTTCCATATTGTCTGGATAATGTATATGTCTAAATGCATAAGAAAGATTTACTAGCCCTCTTAAATTTATAATCTCCTGTGGCAAATATTCTTCAAATACATCTTTGCAAAGCTCTTTATCTTCAAGAAGCCCTTTCATAATCTTTTTTATAGTATTATTCGTAAGACCTTTTACCGTAGAATATACCGGACTGAGCGTTCCTTTCATACCATCATATGCTTCTTTTTTAAAAATTTTGCACTGAGAGATTACATATCCATCTCGCACTCTACTTACTCTTCCGCGAAATACAAAACTTTTTCCTACAGTAAGAGTCTTATTGATAAAAGGAATATTAAACCAATATGCTCTTATCCTACCAGTTCCATCATCAAGCATACAAGATGTGATAGAAACATTCCCTCTTCTAAAAAGACTTGGTTTAGTCACAACGAGTGCATTAATTGTATACACTTTCCCCACTTCAAGTTTTATGATTTCTGTGATGTCTTCATATGCTTCATAATCTCTTGGGAAATAATAAAACAAATCTTTGATACTATTTATACCAAGATTAGAAAAGTATGATTCAACCTTAGCTCCTATACCTTTTATCTTTGTAAGTTCACCCATATATTATACATGTTTTAAAAAGGTGGCTTGTGCCACCTTTGATATTTATTTAATAAATAGTTTTTTTATTCTACCGATATGTAGTAATAGTATACTGGCTGCCCACCTTGATAAATACTTACTTCTAGATTTTTATATGCACTTTCCAGCGACTCTTTTATGCTCTTTGCATCTTCTTCTGTGACATCGCTACCATAATAAATTGATACTATAGAATCTTTATCTTCCTTTATCTTTTCGTAAGCACCAAGTATACTTTTGCTTACATCTTTATTGGTATAAAGAAGTCCACTTTTGCCAAGTGTTATATAATCATTCTCTTTTATATCTATACCATCTATGACAGTGTCTCTCACAGAATGAGTAGTCTCAAGAGTTTTTACATTGGCTATACTTTCTTTAAAGCCATTAATCATATTGTCAACTTCTTTATCCTCAGTAAAATATATCATAGAATTAAGCCCTTCAAGCACATTTTTTGTCTCTATAACATATACTTTCTTATCTTTTGCAATGTCTGCTGCTTGCTTTGCCGCCATTATGATATTGCCATTATTAGGGAATACAAAGACTTTCTTCGCATTTACTTCTCCGATAGCATTTATAAAGTCTTCAGTTGATGGATTCATAGTCTGTCCACCAGAAATAATCTTATCCACACCAAGATCTTTAAAAAGTGCTGTAAGTCCCTCTCCGCTTGATACAGCTATAAATCCTATCTCTTTAAGATTTTCTACTTTTTTTTCTACTTTCTGATGATCTTTTGCAAATTCTTTTGCCTTACGCTCTGCATCCTTTATGACTTTCTCTTGATGTTCAAGTCTTAAATTATCTACTTTAAGATTAGTTAAAAATCCATATTCAAGTCCTTTTTCAAAAACTTTACCTGGATGATTGGTATGCACATGTATCTTTATGTATTCGTCATCTCCTACTACCACAAGTGAATCACCAATTGTGTCAAGGTATGATATGATTTCTTCAGTAGCATTTTCTTTAAACTTTGTAGATGTGTTGATTATACATTCAGTGCAATATCCAAATTTTATATCTTGGTCTTCTTCTATCTTTATATTAATGTTGGAAATCTTCTTCTCACTACTATCAACAAGAAGTTCTATATCCTCACCTTTAAGATATGAAAGTATACCATGAGCAAAATACATAAGTCCTTGCCCACCACTATCTACAACACCTGCTTCTTTAAGTATTGGTAGCATATCTGGCGTCTTCTCAAGTACTTCATCACCATATGCAACTACCTTTTCAAGCTTCTCTATATCATCAATTTTTGCACCTACTAATTCTTTTGATTTTTCTGCAAGTGCATTCATTACAGTAAGGATAGTGCCTTCCTTTGGTTTTACAACTGCTTTGTATGCTGTCTCTTTTGCTTTCATAGTAGCAGAAAGTAAAATTTTTATATCTATTTTCTTGGCTTCTTTTATATAATTTGTAAAACCTCTAAGGATTTGCGACATAATAACGCCTGAGTTTCCTCGTGCACCACGAAGAGACCCACTTGCTATAGCTTTACATACTTCTTCTACACCTTCTGATTCTAAACCATTTAAAAGGTCACACGCTGACTTAAGAGTCATATACATATTGGTTCCAGTATCACCATCTGGTACAGGGAAGACATTTAGTTCATTGATATAATCTTTATGCTTATATAAATTTGAGGCACCAGCAAGAAATGCTTCTTTTATTCTTGTTCCTTTATCCATACTAATCTATTACCCTTACGCCTTCTACATATATATTTAATTCATTTATTTTGAGCCCTGTCAATTCTTCAACTTTGTATTTCACATTTTCTATAACATTGTCACAGCATGCTTTTACGTTGACAGAAAATGCAACTATAATATGTAATTCTATTTTTATCTCATTATCGCTTATCTCAACTACAACACCTTTGCCAAGCTCTTCACTTTTAAGTAGAGTAGTAAGTCCATTTGCAAGATTAACTGCTGCCATGCCAACTACTCCAAAGCTTTCGCATGCAGCAAGTCCAGCTGTCTTTGCTATAACCTTTGGGCTTATTAAAATCTCACCATATTTTGTGTCGTAGTGAACGCCTTCAGATTTATTTGCCATACTTCCTCCTTTTATCGGGCTCGCAGTACACCCCAAAAAGCACTTTGTCACTGTGCTTGGACGCTCGCCCCTACGAGTATAAAGTTGCTAACTTATAATTTTATCATAATGTCTAAAGTTTATCAAATAAAAAAAGGCTTATTTAAGCCTTTTTAACGCTTCTATCACTTAATTATATCTCCCCTATCTATAACCACCTCATATCCTACACTTTCCATTCGTCTTTTCATACAATTAATGCACTCTGCAGCTTCATCACCAGTACATATTTTATTATCATATAAAAGATACTTGTCTCTCACATTTACTGGAGACAAATTTGGCATAACTACATTTGCTCCTGCTTCTATTCCCTTCTCTCTTCCTTTTTTGTCTATTGTGCCAAGCGCTGTAGTTGCCGGAAGTAATACAGGCGGATGAATTATCCTAATCACACTAAGTAAAAAAAGTGTAAGTTCCAGTCCTCCTGCCTTTTCATCTTTAAATATTGTATCTTTATGTGGAATAAAAGGACCTATGCCACACATATCTGGTTTAAACTCTTCTATAAATTTTAAATCTTCCGCAAGTGTTTTGTTACTTTGATATGGCGATCCTACCATAAAGCCTGCTCCAACCTGATAACCTATATCTTTAAGAACCTTTAGACAATTGATCCTATTTTCATATGACATGCTTTCAGGATGCAATTTTCTATAATGTTCTACATCGGCAGTCTCGTGCCTAAGTAGATAACGATTGGCTCCAGCTTCAAAAAGTTTCTCATATGATTCTTTCGTCCTCTCACCCACACTTAAAGTTATAGCAACATCTTTGTACTTTTCTCTTATTCCTCTTACTATATTTGTAAGCCTATCATCATCAAAGTATGGATCTTCACCACCTTGTAAGACAAATGTTCTAAAGCCAAGATTATATCCCATATCACAACATGTGAGTATCTCTTCTTCAGTAAGCCTATATCTTTCAACGTTTTTATTTGCGCATCTTATACCACAATAATAACAATTATTCTTGCAATAATTTGTAAACTCTATAAGTCCTCGTATATAGACTTTCTTTCCATAGATTTCTTTTCTTAATTTAACAGCTTCTTCTTTTATAACTTCCATGTCTTCGTCATTTCTATCACAAAGAAGCTTTTCATATTCAAGCAAAGATAAACTATGTGTATCTATTAATTTTTTTACCAAGTCTTTCACAATAATGGTATATCTTTTATGCTCCTTTCAAGTATCCCATTTGCATATGCTATAAATATACCATAGTTCATAAATGGAACCTTAGCATCAACTGCGCACTTCATCCTGTATCTCATCTCTCGTTCATTCACCATACATCCACCACAATGTATAATCATCTTGTATGGACTTAAGTCTTCAGGAAAATCATTTCCAGAAGATGTCACAATATGAAAATCTACACCTGTGATATTCTTAAGTAGTTTTGGTATCTTCGTCGTTCCTATATCATTGCACTGTCTATGATGTGTGCAACCTTCTGCAATGAGTATTGTATCGCCTTCCTTTATGTTCTTTATACTATTTACTCCATCAACTGCAGTCTTTAAAAAGCCTTTATATCTTGCTAAAATTATAGAAAACGAAGTAAGCGGTACATCTAATGGCACTATTTCATGCACAGTTTTAAACGCCTGGCTATCAGTAATTACAAAATCAGGCTTTTTTGCAAGTGACTTTAAAGTACTTAAGAGCTCTGTCTCTTTAGTAAAGAGTGCCTTACCATCATGGTCAAGTATATCTCTAAGTACCTGAATCTGCGGAAGAATCATACGTCCTTTTGGAGCAGACTCATCAATCGGGGTCACAAGTATAACCAAGTCATCTTTCTTAACTATATCTCCAACAAGTGATTTACCATTATTTTGTATAGCAAAACTCCCCATGAGCTCTTTAAGCTTTTCTATGTTTTTGCCAGTTCTTGCACTTACTTCTATTATATTCTTTTGTTCTTTAATTGTACTCTTTACTTTTATTATATTTTCAACTGTATCATTTGTAAGGTCTGATTTATTTATGACTACAATATAAGGAATGTTTTTTTCTATAAGTACTTTTTCTATCTCTAAATCATACTCTCTTATACCATCAAGAGCAGATACTACAAGTAATGCTATATCAACACGATTTAAAACTTTTTTTGCTCTTTCAATTCTCTTTTTGCCAAGTAGTGCATCATCATCATCAAGCCCTGGTGTATCAATAAAAAGTACTGGTCCAAGAGGTAATAATTCCATCGCTTTACTTACTGGGTCTGTTGTCGTACCTTTTACTTCTGATACCACTGCAACTTCTTGATTTGTTATAGCATTTATGAGACTTGACTTTCCTACATTTCTACAACCAAAAATACCTATATGAAACCTATCTGCATTTGCTGTCTCATTTAATGTCCCCATATCTTCTCCATTAATTCTATTCGTATTCTTTACTTGATATTAGTATCTTCGCACTTACATCATCAATCTTTCCAAGTTTTCCTGTGAGTCCATTTAATGTATCAAGTGGTGCAGACAATGCTACACTTATGATATTGACAGAGTGTCTCTTATCAGGAACCCCCATCCGACCAATCACATATTCCCTATATTCATGTAATATGCCATTAATCTTAGGCACATTTTCATCAGTAGCTTTATCTACTAATATACTAAGTATTGCTATTCTATTCATACTTATATGCTAACATATATCTAAAGTCCTTTCAAGACACCTTTTATAAGCTTATAAATAATTGATGATATAACTACTGCTGCGATTGCATTAAAGACGCTTGCTCCTACTTTTGTAAGAACTATAGGAACTACTGCTTCAAATGCCATGGAAAGAATGAATCGTCTTTCTATATAAGTCTTAAGAGCATATAAAATTATATATGCAATCTCTCCTATTATGCCAGAAAGAACTACATTATTAGTCTTTGTAAAAAACACTCCTGCTACATAGCCCATCACAAATTTTGTGGCAAGTGTTATTAAACAAGATGGTCCAGAAGTATAAAACAATATATCAAAAAGCATTGAGCCTACTCCTGATGCTATACCTCCATATAGTGGTGGTAACACAAACGCAGCAAGTAAACACATACTATTTCCAAGATGGAATCTAAATGTATCATGAGTACCTACATATATTCTTGATCCAATCACCACTAACGCTATAAAAAGTGAAGTTAAAGTTAATAATTTTACTTTTTTATCCATCATACACTCCTCCTTAAAATAAATATATATTTCTTATGCTTTAAGCATTTTATTACTTACTCTCACATATGCGATAACCATAAGCACATTAATAATAATCCATGAAATCGGATACGCATAAAGTATTGTCTCAAATGACCTGTGATATGGAAATACCGTAAGTATCCATATAAATCTAAAAACAACTGTACCTACCACTATTATAATTGCTGAAAGCATAGGATGCTTTAGAACCCTTAATCCTGCAGAAAGTATCTCATAAAATGATGAAATGAGATTAGGTAAGCACACTATATACATACGAGACATGGCTATCTCTATTACTTCTGGATCATTTGTATAAAGCCCTAAAAGCACTCTTGCATATATTACCATCAGAGCTATCAGTAATCCCGAAAAGAATAAAGAAAGTGCAAGGCATTCTCTTAAGACAAGTCTACATCTATCAAACTTTAATGCACCATAATTCTGACTCATAAAAGTAAGACATGCTGCAGAAAATGCACTTATCATAAAATATGGAAAGCACTCAAGATTAAATGCCGCTGTGCTGGCAGCTATAGTTTTAGTACCAAGTGAATTTATAGCTGATTGTACGCATAAATTTGATATTGAAAAGACTATACCTTGTATAGCGCTTGGTATCCCTATACGCATGATTTTAAAAAGAGAATCTTTAACTATTAAGAATTTTCCAAAATCATACTTAACCAAGCTTTTTTCTTTCACAAGAAGCACTACCACCGATATAGAGCTTACTGCTGTCGATATAGATGTGGCTATAGCTACACCTTCGACCCCCATCTTACATATAACTACAAAAAATATATTGAGAACCACATTGAGCACACCTGTAATAGTAAGTAGTATAAGGGGTCTTTTTGTGTCACCTATGCTTCTAAGTATTGCTGCTCCAAAATTATAGATAACTGCAAAAGGCATCCCTATAAAAACTATCTTTAAATAAAGTGTAGATGGTTCTAATATTTCCTCTGGTGTACCAAGAAATACAAGTAAGCTCCTTGAGAAAAAAAGACCAAGCACTGCTATTAATAGACCAAAAATTATAGCAAATGTCATCGCTGTATGGACTACATTGTATATCTTATGAGTCTTTCCTGCGCCAATATAATTGGCTATCATAACATTTGCACCAACCGAAAGTCCAAGAAATGAATTAATAAAAAGATTGATGATCTGAGCATTCGCTCCTACTGCTGCAAGAGCTACACTTCCTACAAAACGTCCACATACCACTATGTCAGCAGAATTAAAAAGTTGCTGAAGAACACTTGTAAGAGCTATAGGCATAGCAAAGAAAACGAGCTTTGTCAAAAGTGGCCCATTAAGCATATCTATTGATTTTGAATTATTATGAATTGCTATATGTCTCATAATTTTTTATATATCCTTCTATCACTTTATCTATTTCATCTTTAAAATCTTTTGTAAGAAACGATTCTATGTCATTGTCGATTCTCACTCGCTTATTGTCATCTGTAGTATCTCCTATATATGATAAACCTTCATATATGTCTTTATCATCAGTCGCATTAAAATCTCTATCATCTACAAAAAATATTTTCGAATCTTTTGTAAGCAATCTATATGGATTTATATCAAAGTAATTGGCTATTTCTATCGTGCCTTGAAGTATAGGCACTTTAAATATGCTATATCTTATACCACATTTATTTTTTTCACAAATCTTCCAAAGTGCTGCAAGAAACCCACCTTTTGATATATCAATACTATCAACTATACTCTTATCATCAAGTAAAGCAACCTTTTTTTTCATAAATAAAAGCGGATCCAGTCCGCTTTCTATATCGTCCATCACTTTTTTTAGAAAGCCATCATTGTAATAATGGACAAGTTCATCATATCTATTTTCAATCAAAACTTTTGTACCTAAGTTTCCAACAACACCTTTAACAAATACACTACTCATTGTTACAAAACTATGGGCGTAAATATGAAAGACATGCAAGAACCATTGCTGCCACAAGTATAATTGCTATAACAGCTCCAACCTTTCGGAGCATCCCTCTACTCATCATAATAGTCACCTCTATATTAAAAAATCGTCTTTTTAGACGATACATGACGCCAACGGGAATCGAACCCGTGATACCACCGTGAAAGGGTGATGTCTTAACCGCTTGACCATGGCGCC
>AUXO018580539.1_pt1 | contig 19625 bp, 18 predicted proteins | sample 768731 | NCBI WGS metagenome assembly AUXO01 (sample SAMN02715735, study PRJNA202380) | gut metagenome | biome: sheep rumen | host: Ovis aries | place: New Zealand: Palmerston North
ACAGGCTGCCTGTTCTTTGATATCGCATACTTGCAGTACCTTATCGCCTCCTTCTCATTTCGCTCTACATCCCCGGAATACGGAGAGCAGATATAAACCTTCTGCCAGCCTTCCCCAATCGCTGTTCTGTTCTTGATACCATCTCTTCTCATTCTTCCCCACCTCTTGATAATGTATTCTTCAACCGGATTATGGAATATTCCCGGAGAAACCCTTTGTACTCCTGCAGCCATTTCATCCCCCTTTCTGCTGCTAAAAATTTGGGATCTATTTACCCCTCTACTTATTACTTGTAGAAAAACGTCTCAATTTGGCACCTAAAATCGAAAAAAATTTGAAAATTTTTCAAAAATACAATCAAGAAAGAATCTCTGCCTTCACCGCTTCAAGAAGTGCGTTCTGTGTCATGTCTTTTTTCTTCAGGACCTCCCTTATCCGCTCGTCTATCGTGTCCTTGGCCATGATGTGAACTACTGACACCGGATGCTTCTGCCCCTGCCGCCAGAGCCGTCCTACGGTCTGCTGGTACTCTTCAAGTGACCATGTAAGCCCGTACCAGATCAGGATATGACCACCCGCTTGCAGGTTTACCCCATACCCCACAGATGCCGGATGGAGAAGACCGATCTCAATTTTCCCCTTGTTCCAGTCTGAAATGTCTCTGTCTTTATCGATCACCCTCGCCTCTGGGAATCTCTCCCTTATCTCCTTCATCTCATGCCTAAAGGAATAGGCCACAAGCACGGGGCATCCGTTCGCGCTCTCAATCAGATCCTCTAAAGCATCAAGCTTTTTATCATGGATATGCCTCACGGTCCCGTCGTCGAGATAGACAACCCCGTCAGCGACCTGCCGAAGCTTATTTGAAAGCACCGCCGCATTTGCAGCAGTAAGAACTTCATCGCTTAACATAATGGCAAGCTCCTTCTTAAACTGATCGTACAGCGCCATTTCTTCGGAAAGAAAAACCGGATAGTCGCTGTAAACGACATCCGGCATTTCAAGGTTCTCTATTGCTGACATTGAAACTGTGATATCGGAGATCTTTTCAAAGATCATCTCCTTTGCTCCTGGCTTTGGTCGTCGCTTGTAAACGATTCCCGTTGCCGGATTAAAATCTTCCGGGATAAAATATCTATTACGATAATCCGAAATGAATCTCCCAAGCCGCTTTCCGAAATCGAGAAGCTTGATCTGCGCCCAGAGATCTTCAAGACCGTTTGATGCCGGGGTTCCCGTCAGGCCGATTATCCTCTTAACATATGGTCTCACCGCCATAAGAGCCTTGAACCTCTTGCTCTTATGGTTCTTGAAGGAACTAAGCTCATCTACAACAACGTAGTCATAAGGGAAGGGGCACCCGGCAAAGTAATTTATCAGCCATTCTACGTTATCCCGGTTTATGATCGTGATGTCAGCTCCCATCTCAACTGCCTTTATCCTCTCTTTTTCTTTCCCGATGGCAACAGAGTAGGAGAGAGTGCGTGTGTGATCCCATTTCAATATCTCGATCGGCCAGGTCGATCTTGCCACCCGAAGCGGCGCGATGATAAGAACCTTTTTTATCGCCTTTCTCTCTAAGAGTTCCGTCAGGGCAGATAATGTTATCACGCTCTTCCCGAGTCCAAGATCAAGAAAGAGAGCGCAGGCCTCATGGCTGAGGATATAATCTGTTGCAAAAGTCTGATATCTATGCGGTTCATACTTCATCGCAACCCTCCTATAATCGCTTTCGCCTTGGTATCTGCTCCTATAATAGCTTTCGCTTCCTCCTTGCTATCTGCTACCAAGACCGTGAACCCTATATCTCTTAACTGCTCATGCCTTATCTTCTGAAGTAGCCTTGGTTTCTTTCCCGGCGCCTTTGTCTCTACAAATACAGCATGACCACCTGGGAATAATAAAAGGCGATCTGGCATACCTGCCAAACCGCCCGAAAGCTTTATCGCTATTCCACCTCTGTCGCGTATCCCCTTTACGAGAATGCGCTCAATGTCTTTTTCTCTCATGGTTTTTGCTCCTTATTTTCATTTAGCTTGATCTCCTTCAATGACGTTTTTTGACACTTCCCGTCAGTGGTGATAATGCCCCTTGATAAACTCTCAACAGCTGAAACGCTTTATCAGAGCGAATTTTCGATAGGTGATGAAAGAAAGTGAGGATAAAATATACTATACTCTCTCTATATATATTATTTTTATATTATTCATTTTTCTTTATAAAAAGAATAATACTATCACCTATAATCACCCGCTCTGCCTAAAGCCTTATATCTACTGTATTTCGTGGCGGTGAGTTTTTAAGCATTTTTCCTTGCACCCGTCTATCATATTCCGCTCTCATGTCACCCTCCAATGGGCATAGTTATCCCCCTGACGGGATCATACCCAAACGGGATCAGGTATCAGCCTGACATTTTTTTGACGGGATCAGTTTTCTTCCGGCAAGATCTCATCCTCATAGGCGAAGAGATGGGGGTAGGTCATCCTCGTCTCATCGTTTATGGTATACCCCTCGAAGATGTTCCCGCGCTTTGTATGCTTTATCAAGTCTTTTACCGTTGTGTTCAGATGCCGCGCTATGCCCTCTCTAAATTCTTTTGCAGTTCGATAATAGCGGTTATTATTGTCCTCACACCAGGCTTTATAGACATTGAACACCTTTCCCGTCGTGGCGCACATTGACCGGTTTTCACATGGCTCCATGCACTCCTGAAAGAAGGATAAGATTGATGAATTATCATGCCGATAGTTCTCTCTGTCTTTGTCCGTGCTGACGGGTTCCGTGAATGTATAGTCATGCGCTATAACCTCCTTTAATGCCGTGAGCGCCTTATAGACTATGCCTTCTCGTTCCTGATACATCTTATCGAGAAGAAGCTTATCTTGCTTTTCCCGTGGTATTACATTCGGACAATGAACCACCATTATCCTGTCATAGACCCAGTCCCCGTCATCTCCTCCAAACTTTGGCAGCTGATTCATACAAAACCAGAGGAGCCCGTTATAGGTGTAATCAAACCCCTGCTGGCATTTGAATTCAGCGAAGATAGAATCCCCACCCGTAATTTTTTTGAATGTCTTAAGTTCGTCTATTGTAAGAAAGCTCATATCAGCCGTACCAGCAAGGCGCGTGCCATAGATCACGCTTGTCCCGAAACGAGACTCTATTGTGCGAAGATCAATACTGGCATAGTTCCCCTTGCCAAGAAGCTTCTCTACGAGCGACCTTATCTGGCTCTTCCCTGTGTTTCCTTCGCCTACCATAAACAGCGCCTTCTTCATCCGGTGCCCCTTGACGTTCGATAAACAAGCTCCGATAAACTCAAGCAAAAGCCTCGCCATCTCTGGATCACCGTTGGTTAATGTTTTTAGATACTCATCAAACACTGGCGTAGCTACATCAGGTCGCCAGTCGCAGGGCAACTGTATTGTGCTAAGAACCTTTGGATCATGCGGCGATAGTTCCATTGTGGATAAGTGTAGTAAGCCGTTCTGAAAATTCACGATATCCTCATCAGAATTCAAATCTTCCTGATGCGTATAGTTCCGCCCCGCAGTTAGAATACCGTATGTCTCCCGCAAAGTTCCCAACCTCACCATCATTTCACTGTATGAAGATATGAATTCCTTCAGTAGCCCCATTACCATCTCCGGCGCGTAAATCTTATACACGCCATTCTCATACACATAGAATAGCATCCCTTCAGTCCCCGAACCGCGGACATGGAGATAATGCACATGATCCCGGAAGTACTTTGCAAGTAATGAAGGAGAAACTGTTTCCCCGCGCTTCGAGACCAGTATAAAGGGTGGTACCCCCGAGCCGTCATATTTTTGATAGTCAGTCCTTTTCTCTACCGTTTTGTGGAAGAAGGTCTTGGCGCTCTGCCATATGGTCTCGACTTCCAGCCTTGGCAAGGGTGGATCACATTTCCTTGCTTCTTCCATGTATGCTTCCCTCGCGCGATCTGTATCGCCGTACTTCTTAAGTATCCTCCCAGCAAAGTGAGAGAGCGTTGAATTACGCCTTCCGCTCTTTATACTCACATCATCCCCTGACGGGCTCTCCGAGGTCTCCGGGCTCTCCGGGCTCTCCGGGTTCTCCGGATCCTCCGGGTTCATCACATCCTCGATAAGGAATATCCCCTCATGCCAGATGATCTCTGCATCAGGATTCCCAAAGATCATCCTGCTTGCATCGAGCGCATTCTCGTCAAAGAAGGGGAATTTTTCATATATCTGCTTCTTAAACTCTGTTACTTCGTCTACAGAAGAAAACTTCCTATGCGGAAAATAAACGTGGAACCGCTCATCAGGAGGCAAGCCTTCCTTCTCTTTCATATGCGACCTGGATGTCGCTACAAAGTAACAGGTATCCTCTCCAAAGAGAGATTCCAGATCGGACATCTTCACCCTGACGGGACCCGTATTATCACAATCAAGGACTTCTACATCAGAACCGATAAAGTTTGCGTTCGATCTCTTATAGTCCTTAAACTCACCGCAGATGTGGTCTCTTCTTACTGCTTTTTTAAATTCCTCCGGTGTTGCGATCTCCTTCACCTTCGGAAAGTAGTTATTATTTCTACTCACGGGAGGGATTCCCGGAGGTGCTAAGCACAATGTAAACATCAGTACTCCTTTCTCTGAGCCTCCTCAATTTCATTCTTTCCTGTAACTTTCGCATAGATATCCGTCAGCCTTAAGCGGCAAGCCTTTCGCCCACGACGGAGTCGTTGCCATAAGGCTTTCTATTTCTTTCAAGCCCTCCTCCGCTTTACTGATCGGAACCTCTACGATCACTTCATCATGGATATGACCCACGACCTTATAGCAAGAGAGAAGATGCAGTGAATTCGTCAAAAGATCCCTTGCAACCGCTTGGGTAAGGTTCTCTACAAGCGATCCTCCGAATGTCTCAATCCTCATCCAGGTCTTTCCGCTAAGGAAAGTTATGGAATCCGATCCAAAGCGATTCTTTCCTATCCTCGGCGAAGGGTAGGATAGCCTGCGGCCAGAGGGAAGAAAAAGGAACAGCATCCCGCTAGAGGATGAAATCCTTATGCCTCGTACCTTTGTCGTCGTGCCCTCCTTCACAGCCTTCATCGCCGCCTTCTCAATGTCATACCAGAACCTCACGATCCTTGGATTTGCGCTTCTCCAATAATCAACAAGCGGCTGCAGCTCCTCTTCCTTCATTCCGGATGACAGAGCCCCCATATTTATGAGAGCGTTTACGCCCCCTTGATAACCACAGCTCAACGTAGCTTGCTTACCCTTTGCCCGAAGTACAGTATTTTCCCCGTGCTTCTCAACTTTTACCCCGAACATCTTACTGGCAGTAGCGCAGTAAATGTCTTCTCCGTTTTTAAAGGCTTCCAGTACCCATTCTTCTCCTGCAAGAAAAGCAAGCACTCTTGCCTCAACAGCAGAATAATCAGCTACCGCAAATATGTTTCCTTCACTCGGTATCAGAGCTGTCCTTATGAGCTGGGAGAGTACATCAGGTATGTCTTCGTAAAGCATTGATAGTGCTTCAAAATCCCCCTTCTTAACAAGCTCCCTTGCTTCATCAAGATCAGACATAGAGTTCCTGGGTAGATTTTGAAAATTTATAATCTTACTCGCGTACCTCCCGGTCCTCCCTGCCCCGTAAAAGCGGAACATTCCCCTGATTCGGTCGTCGTTACAGACAGCACCCTCCATAGCCGCATATTTCTTTACTGACGATTTTGCAGCCATAAGGCGAAGCTTAAGAAGCCTCTTCACATCTGACGGGATCCCACCCTTTTCAAGCAGTTCACTTACGGTATCTTTTCCAAGCGTCTTTACTTCTATTCCACGGATCCCAAGCCATTCCTTAAGCTGCGCGGGGCTATTTGGATTTGAAAGCCCCGTGATCTCCTTCATTTCTTCCATCAGCGACTCAAAACATCTCTCATCGATCCTGATCGCGTTTTTAATAAGCGTTGTATCGATCCTTATCCCCCGGTCATTTATCCTCTCGTTTTCCCAGTATTCTTCCCACACACTCTGAGGCGGCGTATATTTATTGAGCCTCTTTTTAATCTCTTCCTCAGCTTCAACATCGCGGATATTGTAGGCTTTATATGTTTCCCACTTCTCCGGCGCATCGAAAGGGCGCGTCCACCGCCTCCCTCCGGAATAGTCAACCTTCGGCATTGCAAAAAGTTTGATCAGAGCCTTTCCTTCCTTCATCTTTGCAGCATCAATCTTTAATGCCTTTCCTGCATCCTCCAGGCTCTGGGGAAGACCGTTATAGGCAGCCATTATCATAGTGTCATACCAGCTCTCCGGATCTATGTATTCCCCTGACGGGAGCCCTATAAAGCGTGAAAGGTTGATCCTCTCAAAAGAGCAATTATGAGCCCATTTACGAACGGTTTTATCCGTCAGGGCAGAGAGGATGTCACAAGGTATAACATCGCCATTAGCAAGATCTATCTGTTCAACATCCCCGCCATTGACGGAATAAGAAAACAGCTGTATTTCCCAGTCGGGATCCTCTACATACTTGTAAACTCCCACCTTTGTAAGGTCTTCCCCTGACTTCGTTTCGATATCAATTCCTATGTCGCGTATCGTCATAGGCACCTCCAAAAAATTTTCCCACCGCCCACCCGGATCCTCTCAGATCCTCAGTCGTAATCAATCAAGCATGCCATCATCAGCACCGTCGTTGTCATCATCGAAGTCCTCTGCCGTTGATTTCACTCCACCCGCCAGGGGCTTTCCGTCACCAAGGAACTGTACAGACTTAAGCGATGCCGCAACCCCCGTGTTTCCGGCTCTGTTGAAAGGATAAAACTCAACGACACATCTGCCATAGCATCCTGAATAGATATCCTCGGCACTCATTTCCTCACGCTTCTGGTCATAGCAGACAGGACGATGGGTGTTCTTGATGTTCATGTAATAGAATCCCTCATACTCTTCATCTTCCTTCTCATCCCCATCATTTATAGGATTATGGAATTTCTTTCCGTTGAAGGACTTACCGAACTTTTCGATTCCCTTCTGTGTCGCATTTTCAATTGCTTCTTCAAGCACCTTCAACGCCTGCTTATCGTTCTTATCGAACATGAAGGTGAGAGAGTACTTGGGCTTGTCCTGGGGGTTCTGAGCATAGGCCTCATCAAGATGAACATACGCAAACCTTCCTACACCTGTCCTTACGGTTCTGTCGCTCTGCTTTGAAAGAATAATAGCTGTGTACTTTTTTTCCATGATATTTTCTCCTCGTTTCTTTGATTGTTGTTTCTGCTTCTTCGTTACTTGTTGTTTTTAGTGTCTTCGTCTTCATAATCCTCTGATCCACCGGTTTCTATCGCCGGTCGTTTGTCGGATTCAGGTACGAGCGTAGGAGCGCCTTCAGTCTTTACTACATACTTCCCTACAAGATTGTTAAATAGCTTCTTGCCGAGCAGCTTCTCCATCTGGGCTACTGACTTGATCGAAGTATCATAGGGATCGTATCCCTTCTCCCTGACGGTTTTTACAACCTCCTCTTCGTCTGAGTACGACCTCTTGCTTCGTCCTGCGACAAGCTTATAGCCCTGATACTTAGTTCCGGATAGTGCCGCATTTAAGGCATACTCCTTCAGATCGTTCACCCAGGATGTGATCTCATCGAGCTTCGGAAGGATCTCTGAGATTTCATCGGGAGATAGTGTCTTCGGGTCCTTATAGTCCTTGACCATCTCCTTTGCCCTTTCCCTGCATTCAGCTGAGATTGCGCAGAACTTACACCATGATCCGCAGTGAAAATCTCCCTTTCCTTCAAACGCCATCAGCGCTTTAGGAGCCAGCTCCTTTTCTGCCCAGGACAGCAGCTCATCCTTCGTCATTGAAAACGAGTCAACAGAGGCTCTTCTCGGCTGGAAGATAGACATTTCGACCGTATCAAAGTCATAGAGTTCTCCAAAGGCCTCCACCGCTCCGGCGGCATAGGTCATCAGCTGCTCATTGTGATCAGCGTTCACCAATACTCCCTGCCCGTACTTGTAATCAATGAGTGTTAATGTCCTGTCAGAGATAATGAGGCAATCCGCTGTCCCGAAGGATTCCGGGACCCACCGGGTAAGATCAAGCTGTTGCTCGATATACATGTGTGCGTCTTTTCCTGCCTCCAAAAGCTTCTCCATACAGTAATCCCTGTAGCTTTCCGCACAGATCTCCATGGTCTCGTCATAGAATTCAAGATTGTCACGAGGATCTGAAACATCTTCCCCTGTCGCCTTTCTGAGTAGGTACTCGCAAACGCTGTGGGCGTCGGTTCCTTCCTTCGTATAGACGGTATCTTCATGTGGCGCATTCGCGTTTATAAGGGCACTCGGCGTACAGTGAAGCCACCTGGCTGCGCTGGAAGGCTGAAGGATCTTCGCATGCTTTTCAGGCATCAGATTCCTCCTTTCCGTCTTCCTTCCCATCCTTCCCGATCTCTTCAGCGGCTGCCATGAGGGCGGTGTACTTCTCTTCGGGAACCGACGAAAGATTTCCCTCGCCAAACTTCTTAAGAAGCTTTGCAACATCTTCCTTGAAGCCCTGTGCGCTCTTCTTTGAAAGGAGCTTTCTGACATCCGCTTTAGAAGGTACTTTCGATGGCGCCTCTTCATCCGACGCCTTATTTTCCTTGTTTTCAACCATCATAGCTGAAACAGGCGTATTTACTGCATCCGAAGACTTCACGTTCTTCCCTGACGGGATTTTCCCCTCGATTTCCTCAGCAATCTTTATTAAGTTTTCCCCTATCGCTTTTAAGTATTTCCCTATTTCCATTTTTCTTTTCCCCTTTTCCTGCGATTGATATTTCAAAGATCAACTCTCTTGTCTGGTCCTCTTATAGAAACCATCTCTCATTCCTCCTTTAACATTTCCCTCAGTACCGGATATATCGCATTCAGCCTTTCTTCCACTTCGGAGAGGCTGATCCCCAGCTCATCCGAGAGCTCACCGGGGGTCTTATTCCCCCAGAAGCTCTTTACAATTAGCCTTCTATCTTCTTTTGAAAGCGCACCTAACGCTTCAGAGATCCTTCGCGTCCGTTTTCCTTTTTCAAGACTGTAGAAATACGCATCCTCCGCCGATCTCGTGAGCATATAGTGGTCGTACATAGCCACCTCTTTCATTCGTCTTTATTGCTTTTCCCTTGTGCCTTGCTTTTTCCCGTGCGTCACCTGTGTTTCTATCGCTTTTTTAATCCTGTCTTTTCGTATTCTTATCGTAGATCGGGGCTTTCCGGTATCATTTACGATTTCAGAAACTGTAGCCCCGGATGAGAGCCTATCAATAAGCTCATCCCCTTCCGGAATGCTTTTCGTCAGCGCCTTGTATTCATCTATCGCTTCCTTTTCGAGAAAGATCTCTTCTGGACTAGGCGCGGTTCCCATCACTTTCTCAACATTACGAGGGATTGCTGCATCCTCAGAAAGCGACACATTTGCAAGGAACTCATAATTCTCGCAATGCCTGCATTCCTCGGCACGGCCTCTTCTTGCTTTAACTACACCACAAGGGCAATGATCACAGGTGTTCTTCTTGACCACCTTTCGGCCCTCATGGTGATAGATGCAGTCGAAGCAGTTGCCATCGCAAAGATAGGTCTTACTTTTCGCTATCCGGCATCTGCCGTTATATAGTTCAGTCACCCTCACTCTCGTCCGGTCGCTTTCAAGTGCATCCGCAACCTCATCATTAAGCTCAATCCATTGTCCAAGTTCCCTGAAATACAGTTTTTTCATGATCTTTTTCCTTTCCACCTTGGGTCCGGACAAAAGATCACGGGTGCTTATCCCTACAAAATGAGCGCAGGAAATTAAGGTACCCTCTGCCTCTCCCCTTAAAGGAAAGGCGGTGTATCTAATGTCCTGACGTCTCAGGTTTTTATTTGATATTTATTTGCTACTTACCCCTCTACTTATTACTTGTAGAATTCCCTTTGTTTTTGGCGGTGATTTTTGAAACTTTTTTGTAAAAATTGAATCTTTTCGAGTACAAAAAAAAGCCGGGGCGAAATGATCACTCCGGAAAACCACGGAAATACTCACTTCGCTTCGGCTTACGCATAAAGCAGCTATTTAGTTTCGTCACGCCTCGAAAGGCTCCCCTGACGGAAAAATAATAGCTGCCTCCTTTCGGAGAACGGCTGGGGATACTGAGAATACTGAGAAGACTGCGGATACTGAGAACGACTGAAATACAAAGATGATATAGATGGCAGGAGAGTACTTATTTATCTTCCTCCACCAGAAGATCCTCCATATGTACCCCTGTCATGCGACAAATAGTATAGAGACTGTCAACAGAGGGAAGGCTTTCGCCCCGAAACCAATGGTAGATAGACTGAGGCCACACGAGACCAAGTTCTTCCTGCAGATCCTTCACAGTGATCCTGGAGCTTCGCATGACCTCTTTTATCCTTTTCCCGCTCTTTGCCTTGTCGATCGTCTTAACACACATGACATCCTCCATCATCGGCTAAAATTGTTTTTCAACAAAAAGGGACACCCGGCAGATAATCCTGCAAGGTGCCCCTGAATAGCCAATCTCAGGCGGATACAACACGCACAAATTCCTTGAAAATCAAGGCTTTGATATATATAATATCAAAGGGTGCGGTTTTGCCGCTGTGTGGTGCTTCGCTCACCATGCAGGCGTCGGGGTTTCGCACACCTCGGCGCTGCCTCTTTTTTTAAGTCGTTTTTAGTCTCTCGACTTAAATCGCATTATAATTTCGGTTTTTGATTTCGTCAATAATTTTTTGTTCCGTCTTCGATATACCCCTGACGGGAAGGGCCTTACCTCTCAACTCTTATCTCGATATTACCGTAAAAGTAGAATGTCAGACACGCATTTTCAATCACTATCTTCTTCACAAACCTCGGGATCAGATTATCTGTCGAATACATTATCCTCTCCGGAGGGAAAAGCTCAACAAACTTCAACATCTCAGCAGTCCTCATGTGATCCATCCGTATCCTTGCAAAAGCCTTAAGCTCCTCCTGGTAATCGGGATCATCAAAATCCTGCCTAAACTCAGGGTATTTAAGCGTTTCCGGTACAGGGATATCCTTTTTATTCTTCAGCGCCATAAGCGCCTGAATGCAATAATTCTTCAGATCGCTCTCGTATACCTTCTCGCAATCTCCACAGTCCTTGCATTTCCAAGCCTTTGCCTTTTCTCCGGTTCTTCTTTTCCATACCCTTCTGACGAATAGCTCTCCGCAGTAACCGCAGAACATGATCCCGCTGCATGGATAGACCCTTGCAAAGACACTTCTCCAGCCACATCTTCCAAGAGAGTATGCTTCCTGCCTGAGCGCAAGTTCAGCCTGAGCCGCGATGTATGTAGCCCTGTCTATAATCGGCTCATGATCATCAAAGACATAATACTGGCGCTTCTCACCTTCGTTTTTTTTCCTCCGCTTTTCAATGACATCCTCAGTAAAGGTCTTCTGAAGCCTCGCATCCCCGATATACTTTTCATTCATCAGGATCCTCTCTACACTCGCCGGAAGCCACTTCATCCCTCCCGATCCGGTAGGTACTTTATCTTTTTCAAGCGAGGTACATATCTGACTTAAGGATTTCCCGTCGAGAAACTCACTAAAGATCCTAACAACTGTCTTTGCCTGCTCAGGATTTACGATGAGCCTTTTTTCAAACAAGTCATAATCATATCCGAGGAAATCCTTGCAGTTCTGCCTCACGCTACCTGCCGCATACTTGTGCTGCAGTCCGGCGTTCACATGCTGTGAGATATTAAGGCTTTCCTGCTGTGCAACAGCGCCAAGAATAGTGAGAGTAAACTCGGCAGAATCATCAAGCGTGTTGAAATGCTCTTCCTCAAAGAATACACCGACACCCAGCTTCTTCAGCCTCCTTGAATAACCAACGCAGTCAAGAAGGTTCCTCGCAAACCTTGAGATTGACTTTGTGATGATAAGATCGATCTTCCCATTTTTGCAGTCATCGATCAGTCTCAAAAAATCATTCCTCTTATCCGCAGTAAGACCGCTGATCCCGTCATCCGCGTATATGTCTACAAGTTCCCAATCCTCCTGCTTTTGGATATAGTCCGTGTAAAAGCTGACCTGACTCTCATAGGAGTTCTGTTGCTGCTCCGTGTCACGGCTGACCCTGCAGTACGCCGCGACTCTCAAGGTCTTTTTCTTTATACCGACCACCATTTTTGGTTTTGGCGGTATCACTTGAACCTGACCCATTTCTTTCTCCTTTCAAAATTTATTGTTGTTGCTCTGTTCCCGCTTGTTTTATCTTGTTTCCACCCCTTCCGTTCTTTCTGTTTCTTCTGTTTCTTCCGTTAGCATTCACATTCACATCACACCAACCCCATATAGGATGTTTACCCTTATATCACAGAATCGAAAAAAAAGTTTTAGCCAAATACTTTAAAAGCATAAAAAATACCCCATCGTTATATCAACGAAGGGGCGATATTGTTGCATTTCGACGTATTTTTAGCCAAATACTTTAATACGGATCCGATCTACTCCTTATCAGGGGGATCTCAAAGGATCTCACGGGATCTCAGGGGATCTCAGAAGCTTAAAAAGCAGCTCGGTGCTGTTTCCTGTCTTTGTAGGCCGTACTTTTCAAGAACCTCCTCCACATCTTCAGGCACATCTAAGCTGATCCTTGTCTTTGAAAGAACCGAGACGGCGATGAACCCTACCTCGAAGAACGCAAGACGAAAGACAACGCCTTTTGCGATCGTTCCCTTCAATGGGAAAGACATAAATAAGCCCTTCGCCTGACGGTCTTTGTAGTGAAGCATCAATTCTTCTCCGGACGAAATGGCTGCCGGTGCCAAAGACGCTACAACCGGAAGCGAGCTTACATCAAGCGCGTCTATATTCTTCGGGATAATGAATTTATCCGACAGGAACGAAACCTCTGCATCATGGACATATGAAATCTCTTGTATTGCGTGAAATGCGTCTGATGTACTGCTGTATTTATAGATTACCATGATTTCCTCCATACCTTACAAAAAGCTTTATTTTTGTTTCTTGGGTGATTCTTATTATAGCAGAAAAGTCACTTCCTGTAAGGCTTTGGGGAATTTTTCTTTTAGCCAAATACTTTAAAAACCGGTTCCTCAGACGCTCTCCATCCTCCTGACGGGGATTTTTTTCAAAATCCATACCGTTTCCGATCCGGATTCATAGTGTTGAAAATAGCATAGTAAGCAGTCAGATCAAGTTTCCCGCACATATCTCTGCGACTAAGTTTCTCCGGATCCCACTTCTCAATCATGTTTTGTAGATACTCTTCCTGTCGCTTAATACAGCGGTTTGCTCTTTTTCTTGCCTTTTGGCTTTCTCTTGACATTCAAGACCTCCTTACCGGGCATACCGCCAAACCATAAGGCTGGCTAATCCCGAATTCAATGTTTAGTTTTCAAGGTTCAATCCCGTGTTCCCTTGGGATGATGCCATCTTACCCTGACGGGAAACATATTCCCACGCGCCTAAATGCGCAATTCACCGATATTGAGCGCACCATAGTGCGCAATCAGTTGTAGGAATCCAAAATTCCATTGAACAACCTTATGATCCGATCCTGATCTTCAGTAGGAAAGCTCATGAGCCTCTGAACGACTTCTTCAATTCCGTCAGGGGATGAAGCAGCGCCGGAAAATAGCCTCTCAATGGAAATATCCAATGCAGCGGTGATTCTCCATACTGTATCAAGCGAAGGAGATTTTTCCCCTAGTTCGATGCTTTGGATTGTCCTTCGTCCGATATCAGCACGCTCCGCAAGCTGCTCTTGAGTAAGCTTCTGCTTCTCGCGCTCCTCACGAATGCGGTTTCCTAGTTCGAAAAGAGAAAATGACTTCATATCGTGACCTCCTAGTTGAAAATCACGACTCCGGATGGGTAGAAGGTGCACCAAAGTAGAGATGGCGCTTTCCATTTTTGGGTCTATCCCTTTCTAACCCATATGGAATCGCATCTCTTTCGTGGCCACAAAAGATTATTGATTGTTACCTGAGTCCTTGCGGTACTCATGTCTGATCTCTATGAAAGAGAGCAGAAATCAGTATCGAAGTCTTTATGTCTATTTTCAAACGAACCGCAGGGCTGCTTCAAGGGAATTTCGTTTTTGTTTTTTACCATTTTTTACCAAAGGTCTAAAATCCTACAAGCCGCATATTTCCTGCTTCTCCCTTGTCTTCACGCAGAGTAATGACTTATTCATCTGTCCCCCATTTACCACAAATATATTAGAGCCGGAAACAGAAAGATTTTTATATATAACAGTTTTTGATCTCTCATCTCCTCCTACATATCAGTCACGATTTTTATGGTTAAAATTACCCCTCCTTTCAAAAAAGTTTTGCGACCGTCCAGCCGGTCAGATTACCCCCCTACCTACCTGCGAGTTATCTCCGGAAAATTAAGGTTGGGATGGACGGAAAAATAAAAAAAGCCGGGGCATACCAACAAGCACAGAATCATCTTCTGTATGCTCGTTGATACACCCCGGCGCGGCGGTGGTCTACTTCGGACCCCTATTGGCTCATGTGATGCATCCGTATTAAATTTTGGGAGGTTGCGCCTCTTATCGGTTTAGATGGCACTGACAGCATCTTGTCAAGATCGAACAGAGCGTACTCGCCGCATTGCGGGCAGGCATCCGATGTGATGCCGTGACATCCATTAAAAACAATTTTCTTGTGCCTTTTATGACAAGGAAATGGGATATACCCTTTAACTTCTAATCGTTCTGGCATCCACTACCTCCCTTCGCACCGGAAACTGATTTAGCGCAAGCCATAATACTATTTGCCATACTTGTTATACCTCGATAATTAGACCCAACAGCCCCATACCCTCTGCTCTTATTTTTCGCCATTTTCTGCCATTTGAGTACATCATACCTTGAAGCATTCATTCCCGCCTCCCTTAATCCATCAATCTTCTTGTCATACAAATTCATGATGATATCCTCCTTGACGCTCCATTCAGCGTGTTTTAGCTTCGCCGCACACATTGGACATAAAGTCACCTTATTTATTCCGAAAGTAACCTTGTTGCCAAATTTGTCCTTGGTATCTTTGCAGATCGGAATAAGCCGAAATGTTTCCACATAAGGCCTTCCGTCGTCATCACGGAATAGTTCATGAGACTCATCCACCTCGCAGACTCGGCTGCATTCCTCCAAGGTTAAACCGCGCTCAATAGGCTCCTCGTCATAGTTAAATTCGATTTCGTCGATCCCTGCTATCGACAGTGCGTCATGATTCTTTTCTGGAGTCTCGATATCAACGCCGGAGAGAACATACAGCAACCTATTATAAAGACCATGAGCGATTTCTATGAGTCCCATAGTAGATTTTTCAAACTTCATCGGGTCAACTTCTTCAATCAGAATTTGGTTTTCAGAATACTTTGCGTCCAGCCAATCGCATTTTTTCACCGCGCAGGCATCCGAACCATTTTTGTTGGGCTCAATAATCCCAACGGCCCTTCTATAGTAAGCGGTGGTTTCCGTTCCCGGGTCGACCCATGTTCCAAACACGACCTTATCAGCATTAGGCGAGATAATAACACCAAAAGAAGCTCTTGGGTGATATCGATTGCGGAATATTATTTCATACGGATTTAGTTCAAAAAACTTCACCACTGGGCTTCGATCCCTTTCTCTTGCTTCGACAATCAAATCGGGGTCTGTTTCCATTAAATAACTTCTTATTGCCGCCGGCATTTCATAGCCGGCAATGATATCTCTTTCCGTAGAATCATTTGTATCGCAAAACCGCTTAAGCAGTAAATGGAACGATTCGCTTGCCGGAAGAAAAGCAAGAGCCTTTGTTCCATCGGAACCCTCTTGAAGCTGAAGCACGCCGCCCAGCGACCTTGCATAGACTCTACACTCATCAGGGAACGACGATTTTACCTCGCCGTTAAAAAACCTCGTTACCTTCGGTTTGTTCGAGCGATTCAGCACTGCCATCGTAGCCGGCTTCACACCTTTGACCTCCATCATGTTTTTAATGAGCCCTATGGCCACGTCAGGATTTTCCGTTATAAAGCGGTCACACTCATCGTACTTCTGCGTATAAAACATTTTGTTTCACCTCCATAGAGCAAATATACCACCTTCCATCTCGGCAGTCAATATTCAAGTAAAACTTTTCGTTTCGTTATTTATGTATGTACTGAACCGTCTTGGAACGAACGCGCATGAATTGTCGTCCAAAATCTTTTACACCATACGAATTTTCCGTACAAAAACCACACCTCCGTTCCCCACGGAAATCCAAACAAACCATATACCAGTAATGGGATTCGTAACCAAAATCCCCCTCTTCTTCCCCGGAACTTGCTTCCGGCTTATGTGCCATACGGCTTATCCATGCTGAGGTAATCACATTGGATAAGTCAGCGGCAATTCCGTCAGGGATGCTCACGCAGTCGAGCGGCTGTTTCCATCTGACGGAAGTCATTATACTCCGTCAAACATTTGTTCACAACTACAACATCTTGTGTCAAGAGGAAATATTTCCTTGTAACGCTCACAAATAGTGGGCCCGTTAGATTTTGTCATATCGCAAGAATGTTGGCGGGAATGTTTGTGCAGAAATGAATTTGACAATGACGGAAGATTGAAATGGTGGGGGTTAGAAGGGAATTATGAGATTAAGGGCGGAGAAAATAGAACTGATGTTTGAATGTTTCTCTGGAAAATAATGGTTCCGGAAGGGGAGAATAAATGAAAACACCGGCCTCACAGGACCGGCATTTTCGCGTTGAAAGGAGTATGAACGAGCCCCCTGACGGGGGATTATTTATTACGGAGCAGGTTCAAGCCCCAATCCCCTTACCGGGGAACCACTATTTCTGCGGCTTCTTTGAAGGTGGTTTCAAACGACCTTCAAACGTGTCAATCCCCTTACCGGAAAGCCACTATTTCCGCGGATTCTTTGAACCTTGATTCAAACAAGGATCAAACGTGTCAATCCCCTTACCGGGGAACCAGCATTTCTACCGCGGGAAAAGCACTGTCGTTTCAAACGATACCATCGGAAGAGCTCAAAAATTCACAATTGTATCCGAGTCGGGTCTCTACATGCTCATAATGAGCTCTCGCAAGAAAAAAGCTGCCGATTTTCAGAGATGGGTCACCAACGAGGTGCTTCTCTCCATCAGAAAGAATGGCGGCTACATCTCCGGACAGGAAAACCTTGATATTAAAGTTTGTGCAGAAATGAATTTGACAATGGCGGAAGATTGAAATGGTGGGGGTTAGAAAGGAATTGGATGCAGAAAATAGAACTAATGTTTGAATGTTTCTCCGGAAAATAATGGTTCCGGAAGGGGAGAATAAAAGAAAACGCCGGCCCCCGTTCAAGGGACCAGCGCTTTTCGAGTGTAAAACTATGGATGATTATGGAACATGATGGGAAATTGGCATCTGCTTTAATCTAAATCCCATAACAGCCAGTTGAGCGCCACTTAATCTATGAGTATAGCGGGTCGCATAGATCCACTACTGGTAACAATGATGCTGTCGAGGGCGCCATAGAAACCCACGCATATGGCATTGTACTGAACAGCGCCCGGCGACCGCATCCACCAAACACTTCAACCCGCCGTATCGGAGGGATAATAACTGCCACCGGGGTAAGCCAATGCTCCCTGTGCCTTCGCATAAGCCGTGGGCTTGCAGAGAAGCTTCTGATTGTAGTTTTCTGCTCCAAGGCTTGATCTAGAAAGCTTCCCGTCAAGGTAATCCCTCGCCTCGGTCCAGCTCAAAAGAAAGACCTTGTCATCTGTCGCGTTTCCTCCCTCGGCTCCGTTCACAATTGAATCGTAATTCCATGGCTTGCACAGCTCGTAGGAATCAGGATTCTCATTATGCGCAGTTACAATCCTTTCCTTGTCAGAAGCGGAAAATGCGATGTTGTAAAATTCATTGTTGAGCCATGACCTAAGCGTACAGTCCTCCCAGGTGATGTCCGCCCAGCTTTCGTTATATTGCTTACAGTCAAGAGCATATTGGGAAAGAAGGAGCGTGTGCCCGTCCTTGGTACCTAATACCTCTCATTCTATTGGCTCGGCGCCGTTTGAAGGATCATTGTCCTGCTCATAGGAGCCAAGGATAACTGTGTCTCCGGGAACATATTTTGAAGACGGAGGCGTGATACCGTACCAGCCTATCCCTTCATCAGCCCAGCCAAGGGAAACAAGGTAATCATGTTCACTCTTGTTTGACGTATAATTATGCGTTCCTGTGGCTGCATTGGGATTGTATTCACGATAAACAGGAATGGACTTTGCATCATCTGAATACCAGCCTATATTTTCATCTTTCCATCCGGCATCAAGACAGTTTTGTCTTTCAGCAGTACTTGTAGTAAAGAGATGATCACCAGTATTGGGGTTGTAAAGACGATAAACCGGCGTGTTTGATGATGTCGGCGCATACCATCCGACCCCTTCATATTTCCAGCCATAACTCTCAAGATTGTCGCGTTCGGATTGATCTGCAGTATAGAAATGCTCCCCGGAATTTGGATTGTACAAGCGATACATGACGCTTTCCACTTCCGGCTCATCTTTTGACGGTGTCACATCAGAAACGGTAGCCGATGTCAGCAATGCATTCATAGCATCTATCTTATCATCTGCTACAAAGAAACGCTTAACTGATGTATTTGAATCAGTCACATGCTCTTTACTGGTCAAAACAAAATATACAAAATCGTCACTCAGATAGTCACTCCATGAGAAGGTGTAATCAGAAGAGAAATCATACATCTCAAAAAATGTCTTCCATTCTCCCGAAGCACTACGTCCCTCCATAAAATAATATGTTTGATAGTCATAGTTCGGATAAAAGCTGGAAGGGAGCGTTGTCGTTGTAGAACCGTTAACCACGGTCACCTCTTTTGCTAAATATGTGAATGCGCCAACAAAATCATAGCCTTTGGTATTATATTTGATCAAAGAGTCATCACTTCCGTCCACCGGATTTTTGGCTTCTACCCTTTCACGAAACGCCTCCCGCTCTTCATCCGTAAGACTAACCCATTTATGGTTTTCATCCGTTTTGTAAAGTGAAGTCACATAATAATCACTATTGGTAGGACATACCCAAGCTGATGAAGGATCATTGTAATTATACATCGCTGTGGCTACCTTGCCCGTTGTCTTTGACAGATCGTTATCTGAAATCTTCGAAGAATCTGGTTCTTTTGCATACACATAGTTTGTACTTCTGCCCGCAAATAACGATGATACTATAAGTGCCGCAACCATAATGCCTGCTTTTACTCTTTTTCTTTTCATTTTTCTCCTCCTTATAGTTCTTAACACCCGTAAGCCACGTAAACACGCTATTTCATTATATGTATTTATATATATGAGGTCAAGTATCGATGCATCTGAGCAACAAACAACCGCCGCATAAACCACCCAAGTTCCCGCAGCGGTATATTCATACCCTGACCTTGCTCCCGTCGATGAAAGAAGTTTGAAAACGTAAAAAAGGGTACCGGCAATAACCGATACCCCGTAATTTCCGTCAAGGGAGTGTTATTAAATTCACATCCCGTACCAGCCGATGCCTTCA
>AUXO015240168.1_pt1 | contig 19615 bp, 18 predicted proteins | sample 768731 | NCBI WGS metagenome assembly AUXO01 (sample SAMN02715735, study PRJNA202380) | gut metagenome | biome: sheep rumen | host: Ovis aries | place: New Zealand: Palmerston North
TAATGCCAAGTTCTGTTTATAATTCCGCATGCTTAGTCGTGGGCATGGCATCCTTTGTCATCTGCTCATTACAAGGTGCAGATTCAGTTGATTAGACAAAATGATCCAGGCTCTTATTCGGTTTTCCATAAAATGACACACCCCGTCTGTCGGATTCAGTTTGATCCGGCAGGCGGGGTGTGTGATAGTATAGAACATATATGGAACTTACTCAGCCGAGGCAGACACAACGTTTGGCGCGGATTGTTCCTTTTCAGCATCGCATTTGTTCAGAATGTCCATGAACTCATCACCTGTTATCGTTTCTTTCTCCAGAAGATACTGCGCTAGCTGATGTAAGACAGTGACATTATTGGTCAATATCTCCATAGCTTTATCATGGCATTTCTGAATGATTTTCATGACTTCCAAGTCTATGGCAGATGCCGTATCCTCTGAACAAATAAGGCTGGTGTCACCTCCCAGATAAGCATTTTGGACTGATTCAAGTGCAGTCATATCAAACTGTGATGACATACCTAAGCGAGTTATCATCATCCTTGCAAGTTTGGTTGCCTGCTCAATATCATTGGAAGCACCTGAGGTAATTTCATGGAAAACCAGTTCCTCAGCTGCTCTGCCAGCGGTCAGAGTCGTGATCTTATTGACGATTTCATCCCGGGTCATCAGATAGTGCTCGTCTTCTTCTACTTGCATGGTATATCCCAGCGCGCCGGATGTTCTTGGTATAATTGTGATCTTATGCACCGGGGCAGAGGAAGACTGTCTGGCAGCTACTAAAGCATGTCCGATTTCATGATAGGAGATTACCTTTTTTTCATCTGGAAGAATAACGGCCCCTTTTCTTTGATAACCGGCGATAACAGTTTCAATCGCTTCTTCCAGATCTTTTTGTTCAACTTGCTTTCTACCTTCACGAACTGCCAGTAAGGCACCCTCATTAATAATGTTTGCCAATTCGGCGCCGGATGTTCCGCTTGTTGCTAGGGCTACATCATGATAATTAATCTCAGATGAAGTGCGGACTCCTTTGGCATGCACTTTGAGAATTGCTTCGCGTCCGGCCAAGTCCGGGAGTTCAACTGGGATCCGGCGGTCAAAGCGACCGGGACGTAATAGGGCCTGATCCAGACTATCCGGACGGTTTGTTGCTGCTAGAATCACAACGCCTTTACTGGAGTCAAATCCATCCATTTCCGCAAGCAGCTGGTTTAATGTCTGCTCACGTTCATCGTTACCGCCGATCATCCCGGCATCACGTTTTTTACCAACTGCGTCAATTTCGTCAATAAAGACAATACAAGGTGCTTTTTCCTGCGCTTGCTTGAATAGGTCACGCACACGAGCTGCACCCATTCCAACAAACATTTCTACAAACTCTGAACCAGATATTGAAAAGAAAGGAACTTTGGCTTCTCCAGCTACTGCTTTTGCCAGAAGGGTTTTTCCAGTACCTGGAGGGCCCACTAACAGTGCTCCTTTGGGCATACGTGCACCAATATCTTTGTATTTCATAGGATTATGCAAAAAATCAACAATTTCCTGCAAAGCTGCTTTCGCTTCGTCTTCTCCAGCAACATCAGCAAAAGACTTGCCCGTTTGAGACTCCATATAGACTTTGGCGTTGCTTTTGCCCAATGACATGAAGCCATTTCCACCATTCATATTCTTCGTAACGTAACGCATCAGCAATTGGCCTACAAGGATAAAGAGTGCCATTGGAGCAACCCAGTACAAGAGCAACTGAAGGAGCGGGGAGACCTGTGTCGGGACGTCCTGAGTAAACTCAACACCGGCTGCAAGCATTCGATCAACAAGTTCAGGGTCTTCCATTCGCCCTGTTTCATAGACTCTGATGTTGTTACCTAATTCAGCGGCGAAAGTTATTGATGTCGAGTCTACTTTTGCCTGCAAGACCCTTTTCGCGTCTAATAATGACAGAAAATCACTATATGGAATCTCTTCGGTCTGTTGCCGCCCGAGAGAAGGAATCAGAAACAGATTAATAAGAATCATTATAATAATGACGATTACATAATAAAACAGAATCTGTCTTTTGGGCTTCTGTGGAGTCTGATTCACTCATTTATACCTCCAATCGACATGGAAATTGACACACTAAGTCCGAATAATTATAATCATCACGGAGATAATTGGCAACGAATCAATTGTGAACTTTTTGTTACCGGGAGGATCAGAGAATGCTGGAACTACAGGCTACTTGTGCAATTGAAAAGCTGATTCAATATGCAGTCGAGAATCAACTACTTGATGAACTTGATCATGAATATGCTCGTAATTTACTTTTAGATATGATGCAAATGGATTCACCAGCTGAATCTGCTGAACTTGACAGGGTAGAGATATACCCAACAGCAACACCGATTTTGAATGAGCTGTGCTCTATAGCAGTTCAGAAGGGGATTATTGAAGACTTAGGATATGCAAGAGAATTGTTCTCGACACGATTAATAAGTGCAGTAACACCTTCCCCAAAAGAAGTTCGCAGACAGTTTGCTGAGAATTATGCCATATCTCCCGAGAAGGCAACTTCTGACTTTTATACAATGTGTCAGAAAACAGACTATGTTAAGATTGATGCGATCAAGCAAAATATTCGATATTTTGCAGACACACCGGTAGGAGAGCTGGAGATCACGATCAACCTTTCTAAGCCTGAGAAAGACCCGAAAGAAATTGCAAAACTGAAGAATGCACCAAGTGTAGGCTATCCACGCTGTATGCTATGTAAGGAGAATCCTGGATATGCTGGCCGCAGCAATTTTCCTGCCCGGCAAAATCATCGAATAATACCTCTTAACCTGAATGGACAGGACTGGTTCTTACAGTATTCACCATATGCATACTATTCAGAGCATTGCATCGTTTTCAATAAGAATCATGTTCCCATGAAGGTAGACCGTGGTTCCATAGAAAGACTATTCAGCTTTACGGAGCAGTTTCCGCACTATTTGATAGGCAGTAATGCAGATCTGCCGATAGTAGGCGGGTCAATTCTGAATCATGATCATTTTCAGGGTGGCCAGTATTCGTTTCCCATGGAAAAAGCCACCAGCCTTATCCGTTTAACGACACCTTTCGAAGATGTCCAGGCCAGTATACTTAACTGGCCAATGACTACTATATCACTGTGTGGTAAGAATAAGCTTGCGATCATTGAACTCAGTGATCAAATATTGAAGGCATGGCGTGAATGGACAGATGAAGCCTGCGATATCTATGCCAACACTGAAGAAACACCGCACAATACGATCACTCCTATTCTGCGTAAAATTGGTGATGGATGGCGTTTGAATCTGGTCCTTCGAAATAACAGAACAGATGATGAAAATCCGCTGGGAATATTCCATCCGCACAATCCACTGCATCACATTAAAAAGGAGAATATTGGCCTTATTGAAGTAATGGGGCTGTTTATTCTACCGGGCAGATTAAAATATGAGTTTGCCCAGCTCGAAGACTATCTGACCGGTGAGAAGCCATTATGTATGCCGTTGGACACGGATCCGGTATATAAGCATTTTGCATGGGTTTCAGACATCGTCAAAAAGTATGGGTATTGCAAGAATCATGAAGAGGCACAGGATGTTCTTCGCAAAGAAACTGCTCTTGTTTGTGCCCAAGTGCTGATTGACAGTGGTGTATACAAATTGAATGACAATGGTATTGCGGGCATTCTGCGTTTTACTGAATCATTAGGTATGCACCGAGCAGACTGAAAACAAGGCTGCTTTGTTGATAAACAAGGCAGCCTGTATCTATTCCTGCTATTTATAATAAGCCGTGAGACCAATCGACTCGCTCAACGAGTAATTGAACCAGCCGTGAGAGTGCGTCTGCGTCGCTCTGCGTGAAACGGCCCTTAACAGGACTGTCTAGATCAAGGACAGCCCTTACATCGTTTCCGATGAGGACGGGCAAAACAATTTCGCTTTGCGAAGCAGAATCACAGGCAATATGGCCGGGAAAGGTATGCACATCCGGGACGATTTCAACTGTTTTACACTGTGCTGCGGTTCCGCACACGCCTCTGCCGAATTGGATAACCTGGCAGGCAGGTTTCCCCTGAAATGGCCCGAGATAGAGCGTTTTTGTGTCCGCTTTTGTCACATAGAAACCAGCCCAATTAATCTTCTCAAGAGACATCCATAGAAGCGAAGACAGATTGGACATTGCAGAGATAGGTGGAATTGGTTCGGACAGAAGCGCTGCAAATTCGGAATAGATGCTTGAATAGATGTCAGACATACAAACATTCTCCTTTATGGATTAGGAACGAAGGGGTAGGAATGAACGAGAAAAAGTGTATCTATGAAGATAAACCCTGTACTCATTGCGGCGATTGCGAATGCGAACTTGAGCCAGGTAAGATCTGTGATAACTGTATGAAATGCGTTATAGGAGATGCACACTGGCGTGCTATCAGCATTCAAGGCATCACACTGCAAAGTAATGAGGAGAGTCGGGCAGGGGATTAATGATTATCGCTTTCAGTGCATGGTTATTTTTCCGGTTCTTCATCGGGATTACTGCGGACTGAAGCTTCAGGCATTTCCAGGTGGACATACTGCGCTGCTGAACGTCTTCGGGCATCGGTCATATCCGCATAATGTTTACGAGTCGTATCTACGGATGTGTGTCCTAAAACATCTGCTACAAGATAAATATCTCCGGTTTCCTGATAAAGATTGGTAGCGTATGTCGACCTGAGTTTGTGCGGGCTTATTTTGGGCTTCAAAGGAGCGGCAATTGCCGCATACTTTTTTACTAACTGTTCTACTGCCCTTTGTGTGATACGGCGCTTCTGCAAAGATAAGAACAATGCATCCTCATGTCCTGGTAAAGGTGTTATCTTTTCACGTTCTTCCAGGTATTCGGCAATAGCTGTTGCAACTTCTGGCGGAAAGTATAAAATAACCTGATTTCCGCCTTTTCGTGTAACAAGAAAAGCATTTTCCTCAAGGTTAATATCTGATATGTTTATTCCAACACATTCGGATACACGGATTCCAGTACCCAGAAATAGAGACAGCATTGCTACGTCGCGCTTTGAAGTTTTCATCTGGAAACGTTTTTGACCAGCTGACATATTACTTCCGGATTCAGCTTCAGACAGCATTTTTCTGATTTCATCCGTATTCAGTCGAAGGATCGGTTTCTCATGAATTTTTGGTAATGGCTTTAATAATGTAATATTGGTTTGAATGCGCTGGGATTTGAACATAAAATCATAAAATGAACGTATAGAGCATAGCTTCCGTTTTATGGCGCGTTCATGATTAACGATAGCTTTCGTCTGGCCGGAATTTACCTGATCTGATTCATTTTTGAAGTAATATGTAAGGTATTCTTCATATGCAGTCAGATCACTGACAGTCAGATCAGATATATCTTTATCATTGTACAGTCTAGGCGATTTAGATGAATAGTTGATACGTTCAGCATGAAGAAACGAAAAAAAAGTTCTGAGGTCGATGGCATATGCCAGACGCGTGAAAGTACCAGTTGTGATTGCTATATGCTGCAAAAAATCTGTACATGCCTGAGGAAGATCACGGCATATTTCACGGATTTGGAGAATTCGCTTGGCATCGACCTGTTCACGGTAAGTAGTATTTGTCATAAGCCCCTCTTTGCATTCATTTTGTCTCCAACTATTCGTGAAACTGTGGTTTAGCGAATAGTTGGAGATGGATCCCCCACAGTTCATTGGAGATGCTCAAATATCTGAATAGCCGAAAAAAATGATGTTCTGCACAGAACCGGATTCGAATCACAATTCTGATCTGAATGATAACTCTTTGTTGATAGAAATCTATATCTATGACTGCATCTGATCGTCAGACTGTGGATTATCCATTTTATTGTATTCATCCAATGCATTCCTGGTCAATTCACGACACCGGGATAATTCTTCAACAAATTGATTTGGATTCCATCGAGCGAATACAATGTGATGTTTTCTTGTCTGAAAATACAGGATCATAAACAGATCTTTATGTAAAAGGACTTCCCCGTTATCATCTTTCCATTCGCTCAGCATCCATTTTTCCAGGTTTTTCTTACGCAGTGTTTCCATAAGAAAACTCGAATTAGAATAAAGACGAACGTCGCATGGCTCCTTGAGTGCGCCCAATGCGGATATGATTGAAAACAATTCCATCCGTTCCAGCGTTGTACCGTTTTGATAGCCACTAAGTTCCTTTTTATGGTTTCCGAAAGTCAGGATGCATGACCAGCTTCCTGTCCCTTTCATCTCTTTCGGGCATTCTGCACCTGTGAAAAGTACCACCTGCTTACGGGTCATTTCCTGCATAACTACATCTCACTTCTTCTCGGACATCTGTTTTGATTTTGCATTGCACGCATCCATTGCAGACATGATGGCAGATTTATATCCATGAAGCTCCAGCTCCTTCACAGCTTCGATGGTCGTGCCTGCAGGAGAACAAACTGCATCCCGCAAAGCAGCCGGATGTTCACCTGATGAAAGAACCATAACCGCTGAGCCTAGTACAGACTGGGCAGCCATTTCAGTAGCGACATCCATTGGGATACCATAACTGACACCAGCCTGAGCCATCGCTTCAATCATCATGTAGACATATGCTGGACTTGAGCCTGACAATGCGATGACACCATCAAACAGATGTTCCGGAAGAACCACGGTTCTGCCGACTGCTTCAAAAATACCTTTTGCAAAAAGAAAGTCATCTTCAGACATTGTATAATTATCACATAGTGCTGACATACCTTCTCCGACCATGGCCGGTGTGTTTGGCATTGCACGCAGATAGGTTCCTCCAGCTGGTGTTATTATGGCGTCCAGCATTGCAACGGTCCAGCCGGCTGCAATGGAAATGAAAGCCTTTCCCAGCATTGCACTTTCTACCTGTTCAAGCACACTTCTCATAACATACGGTTTGACTGCAAGAAGAATCATGTCACTTTCACGCACCAGATCCAAAGCATGATCACAATATGTGATATTAGGCAATTCGTGTGACATGGCTTCAAGTTTTTCCAGATTGGTATCATGAATCAGGATTTGCGATGACTTTATATAATGCGCATTCAACATGCCTCTCAAGATAGCACTCCCCATGTTTCCTGCACCGATTATGCCAAGCTTTGTCATATTAATCCCCCGCTTCATATAACATCCGTGAATCTATTGCAGCTGGCTATATGTGTTCAGCGTCTTAAAGCATACCTATGATACCACATGAATGCAATGGATTGAAGTGTCAACCTTTGTTTTTTCACACGGAATACAAAACAGGTGCAGCATATCCGCACCTGTTTTGTATATAATTATAAGCAAATGTTACAGTATATACTTTTTCATGTCTTTTGGTGCGTTTTCTCCGCTTAAGTGATTCCGTACATACTCACCATCAATGTTCAGTTTGACGGGCGGCATATCGGGATCGCCAGCGTTGAATGAGATATCCTCCAGTAATTGTTCGAAAACAGCATGGAGTCTGCGTGCTCCAATATCTTCGCTGTTTTCGTTGGCCAGGCAAGCAGCATGAGCAATAGCATCAATTGCAGACTCTTCAAAGTTCAAAAGAACATGGTCTACTTCCAGTAAAGCATAATACTGGCGTGTAAGAGCATTATCCGGCTTGGTCAGAATACTCTTAAAATCCTCTTCTGTCAGGCTCTTCAGCTCTACATGAACAGGAAAACGTCCCTGGAGTTCCGGGATCAGATCGGAAACTTTACTGACATGGAAGGCTCCTGCACCAATGAACAGCATAAAATCTGTTTTGACAGGACCATATTTCGTCGAAACGGTTGAACCTTCGACGATCGGCAGAATATCACGCTGAACGCCTTCCCTGCTTACGTCCGGCCCTCCCATTGCATTGCGGCCTGCAATCTTATCAATCTCATCGATAAATACAATACCATCGTTTTCTGCCCGGCGAACGGCTTCCTCCTGAACGGCATCCATATCGATCAGTTTATCACTTTCCTGCTGAATCAGAATCTTTCTTGCTTCATGCACCTTTACATGACGGATTTTCGTTTTTTTAGGCATCATCCCACCCATCATGTCACCGATTGAAATTGCCGCGCCGCCAACTTCGAGAGAAGGGGTTTCTTCTTCAACCTCTATATCCAGTTCGAAGTCTTCCAGTTCGCCCCGTCGAAGCTGTTGCCGAATCTCGTCCTTTTTATTGTTAATCAGGACTTTTTCTTCTTCACTTGGAACCTTTTCTTCTTTCTTTTTTCCCAGAAGGAAATCCAAAGGATTCGACGAGACCTTTTCTTTACTCTTCGGGTCACGGATCATATCAACCAGGGTTTCTTCTGCCAAAACCTCGGCACGGGGCTGGACCCGTTTCATATTCTCTTCCCGAACCATTCGGACACTGTTTTCTACAAGATCGCGGATAATGCTTTCTACGTCGCGTCCGACATATCCGACTTCCGTAAACTTGGTTGCCTCAACTTTGATGAAAGGTGCATGCACAAGCTTGGATAGTCTTCTTGCAATTTCGGTCTTCCCGACGCCTGTCGGTCCAATCATAAGTATGTTTTTGGGATTGATTTCATCACGCATTTCTTCGGCTACATGTGCTCTACGGTACCGATTGCGCAGCGCAATAGCCACCATCTTTTTAGCTTCTTCCTGACCAATAATGTATCTGTCAAGCTCTCGCACAATCTCCCTGGGGGTCAGATCTGCCATAAGAATCTCTCCTTAAATATCTTCTACAGTAATATGATCGTTGGTATAAACACAGATGGATGCAGCGATATGAAGCGCTTTTTCAGCAATTTCATGTGCACTAAGGTCCGTGTTTTCAACAAGTGCCCTTGCCGCAGCAAGCGCATAATTTCCACCAGAACCTATAGCTGCGACATCGCCATCTGGTGTAATAACCTCTCCGGTACCGGAGAGAATCAGTAAATGCTGATCGTCTGCAACGATCATTAATGATTCCAATTGCCGCATTCCCTGATCTCCATGCCAGAGTTGTGCTACTGCGACTGCGGCGCGTTCCAGATTACCGCCACACTGCTGCAGCTTTTCTTCAAATTTATCGCACAGGGTAAAGGCATCAGAAACTGTCCCGGCAAAGCCTACTACAACCTTTCCACCATATATCCGACGGACTTTCTTTGCAGTCGATTTGAATACAACATTCTCTCCCATTGTAACCTGTCCATCACCGGCTATGGCTACTTTTCCGTTCCGGCGAACACCACAGATAGTTGTACCATGAAACTCTATACTCATATTGCAACTCCTTGTTCTTGTATATAATGATCGATCCAGTCCAGAGCACGCGAAGCAATCGCCTCATAACGTTGAGCCTTGTTTCTGATTTTTTTATGTGTGCCATCAACAGGCAGACCATCGATTAGACCAAATGTGCAATTCATTGGCTGGAAGTCATGCACAGGTGTAGAAACATGCTTTCCAAGAGCTCCCATTGCTGTTAACGAAGGAAAATCAACAGGGCCCATATTGTGTAGCTGATGTCCAAGGGAAATCCCTGCCAGCAAACCACTCGCAGCACTTTCAACATATCCCTCAACGCCTGTAATTTGTCCTGCAAAATAGCACAATGGTTTCTGAAGCATTTCATAATGTGCATTCAGAAATCCGGGAGAATGAAGAAATGTGTTTCGGTGCATAACCCCATACCTTACAAACTCAGCATTTTCAAGCCCTGGAATCATACCGAATACACGCTTCTGTTCGGGAAACTTGAGCCGTGTCTGAAAACCAACCAGATTAAATAGCGTACCTTCCTGGTTGTCCTGTCTCAGCTGGACCACAGCAAAGGCTTGCTTTCCTGTTCGTGGATCCGTTAGGCCAACCGGTTTTAACGGGCCATATGCCAGAACCATTGGCCCACGTTTGGCCATGGATTCTACAGGCATGCATCCTTCAAAGACCTTTTTTTCTTCAAATCCGTGTATGGGTGCTGTTTCCGCATGAACCAGCTCATGAATAAACGCCATATACTCTGTCTCATTCATAGGACAATTGAGATAATCAGAGCCACGCTCATAACGGGACTGTCTGAATATGCGTTCCATATTCAGCGATTCCAATGTAACAATAGGAGCGGCGGCATCATAAAAATTCAGCATATTCAGCCCGGGCAGTGCCTGAATTTTCTCAGCAAGTCCGTCGCTGGTAAGTGGTCCTGTTGCGATAATACACGGCGGTTCCGGAATATCCAGAACTTCCTGGTGGACTATTTCGACGTTTGGATGAGACGCCAAAGAATGCGTGATATACGCTGAAAAACTGTTTCTGTCAACAGCCAAAGCTCCGCCTGCGGGCACGCGGGTGGCATCAGCTGCATCCATGATCAGTGAATGAAGTCTGCGCATTTCTTCTTTCAGCAGTCCGACACCATTGGTGAGACGATCAGAACGTAACGAGTTAGAGCATACAAGTTCCCCGAAACCGTCCATCGTATGTGCAGGTGATTTTTTGTCTGGCTTCATGTCTATGAGACGGACACGAATCCCCTGCCAGGCCAATTGCCATGTGGCTTCAGCCCCAGCAAGCCCTGCACCTACTACTGTAACAACTGGTTCGTTCATATCCCTTCATCATCCATTCCATTTCCCTGGTTTTCAATCTTTACTTTGTAATGGCAGGAAGTGCCCGCACAAAGATGCCATACATCACCATGTTTTCCTTTTTTCTGGACCATGTAACTACCACATTGCGGACAGTGTTCCTTAACAGGCATTTCCCAGGATACGAAATCACATTCCGGATACTTCTCACATCCATAGAATTTACGGTTTTTCTTACTGATTTTCTCTAATAAGCGAGCACCGCATTTGGGGCAAGGCGCGTCAATATAATGTATGATTGGCTTTGTATTCCTGCATGCCGGAAAATTGGGACAGGCCAGGAAGCGGCCATACCGTCCCATTTTATAAACCATATGACTGCCGCATTGATCGCAGATCACGTCACTGACTTCGTCTTTGATTTCAACCTTTTCAATTTCTTGTTCAGCCTTGGTCAGTTCCATCTCAAAAGATGGGTAAAATGTCTGCAGGATTTCCTTCCAGTTCTTCTGTCCTTCTTCAACCTCGTCAAGCTTTTCTTCCAGGTTTGCCGTGAAATCGATATCCACGATATCAGGAAAGTATTCTTCCATCAATGTGGTTACCATTCTTCCGAGCTCGGTTGGATAAAGCCTTTTCTTCTCTCTGCTGACATAACCGCGATTCAGGATGGTGGTTATGGTAGGCGCGTACGTTGACGGCCGGCCGATCCCTTTTTCCTCCATGGTACGAACCAGACTGGCTTCTGTATACCTTGCCGGTGGCTGAGAGAAATGCTGAACCCCATCAACATCAGTTATCGTGACACGGTCGCCTTCATGTATATTCGGTATCAAGGATTCAGGTGCGGCATCCGGATCATCCTGGCTGTCTTCATACAATACAGTAAATCCGGCAAAAGTTTTTTTCTCGCCATAGTAGCGAAACTCGGCATGCTCACTTGAGAACTCAGCAGTTAATGTTGTGTAAACCGCAGGTGCCATCTGGCTTGCGATGGTACGGGAGTATATGAGTTTATATAACTGATACTGATCTCTTGTGAGAAACTCCTTGACTGTTTCCGGAGTTCTCTGAATATCTGTGGGCCGAATTGCTTCATGGGCGTCCTGAGCATTTTTTCTGCCTTTATACTCATTGGGCTCAGCAGGAATATACCCTGCTCCAAAGCGTTCGGGAATATATGAACGGATAGCATTTATGGCATCCTGACTCATACGCACTGAATCAGTACGTATATATGTTACAAGGCCCTGTGTTCCACCCTTGATATCAATGCCTTCATAAAGCTGCTGAACAACCTGCATGGTTTTGGCAGTGGAAAAGTTCAGTTTCCGGCTTGCTTCCTGCTGCAGGGATGAAGTCGTAAACGGAGGTGAGGGCATACGCCGTTTTTCACCAGTCCGGACGTGGCTTACATGATACGTACCTTTTTCTGCCGTGGCTTTGGCTGCGGATGCATCCTGTGCACTGCTGATCGATGCTTTTTTCCCATGCAGATTCGAGAGAACTACAGGGAACGTTTCGGACGCTCTGCCCTGCCCTACGGATGCTTTCGCATGGATGTCCCAGTATTCTTCCGGAATGAAAGCGTCTATTTCATTCTCGCGCATGACAACCATACGTGTAACGACAGACTGTACTCTTCCTGCAGAAAGTCCCTTTTTTATCTTAGCCCAGAGAAGCGGGCTGATCTGATATCCGACCAGACGATCCAGAGCTCTGCGTGCCTGTTGAGCATCGACAAGATCCGTATTGATCGTGCGGGGATTTTTCATGGCATTTTGCACTACCGACTTGGTGATCTCATGAAACTCTACACGGTTGGCTTTTTCCGGTTCAATACCGAGTATATATGCCAGATGCCATGCTATAGCTTCACCTTCGCGATCAGGGTCAGTAGCAAGAAAAACCTGCGAAGCATTTTTGGCTTCTTTCCGAATACTGGAAATAATATCACCACGGCCACGAATTGTGATGTATTTCATCGCAAAGTTCTGATCGGGATCCACTCCGAGCTGTGACTTTGGCAGATCCCGCACATGCCCCTGCGACGCTTCAACTACATATCCATTGCCAAGAAATCTTGAAATGGTCCTGGCTTTTGCTGGTGATTCTACAATAATCAGTTTCTTTCTCTTTGGCGAAGATGCCATGAGTAACTCCTCCGAAGCTTGGACGTCAATACTACGTCTGCAATATAGAATATGGCCATACGGTTTTCACCGCTTTTACCGTCCGGAATGCTATCATAGCCGGTGAAAAAAAGCAACTTTTTGTATCAATACTGAAAATCACGGACCTGATTGATTAGCAAAAAACCAGAGGAGTTACTCTCTTCTGGTTTTGTAATACTTTATGCTATCTCCAGGGCAATTTCCATCATCTGAGTAAAACTGTTCTGTCTTTCCTCAGATGAGAGACCTTCGCCTGTAAATGGATTGTCAGATATAGTGCATATGGATATTGCATGCTTGTTGTGTCGCGATGCATTCAGATACAGTGCTGCTGCTTCCATTTCCACGGCAAGCACACCAAGGCCCTGAAGAATGCGATCCGGTTCGGATTCATCATAAAAAATATCAGAAGAATAGATTGCTCCCGGAATGGGGACAACTCCCATTTTTTTCCCGGCTTCCATAGCTGCAGACAACAGTTTCCATGAACAACAGGGTGCTACATTCCCGTGAAATCCAAACTGTACGCCAAAATTGGAATTGGTATAGGCACTCATGCCGATTACAATATCCCGTAGATGCAGGGATTGATTGAGCATGCCTGCGGATCCGATTCGGATTATGTTCTCGACATCATAGAAGTGAAAGAGCTCATAGGAATATATGCCCATACTAGGCATACCCATTCCACTTGCCATAACGGATACTTCTTTTCCGTGGTATTCTCCTGTATAACCCTGTACACCACGGACATCATTAACCAGCCTGGCATTGGTCAGAAAATGCTCTGCAACAAACCTGGAACGCTTGGGATCGCCAGGCATCAATACAGTTTTTGCAAAATCTCCAGCTTTTGCCGCAATATGAGGGGTAGGAATTGATGACATAGTTTTTTCCTCCTGAGTAAAAGTGTTTTAACGTAGTTCTGGAATTTTCAATGCGCTTCCCAGTTCAAGCCAGTCCTCTGAATATGCAAGCTCTATGCTTCCATATGGAGCGTCAAGCAACAGTTCAATGCTCCGCCGGTATCGCACGGTGATCTGCTGCAGCATGGCATATGTGCATTTCACCTTTTCCTGGAGTGCCCCGCTCAGAAGCTGACTTGCTTCTGTCCAGCAGGCGTTATTCAGACAGAGTATAGGAACTGCAAGGTCCGGAGAACATGGATACAGTGTTCCGTCTCGAGTGCCCATGAGAATCTCAGACTGGAGCAAATCAGAAAATGAACTGATCAATGTATCCTGGTATACAGCGCGTACAGTAAGACCATCAGCGCGGTTAAGCAAAGGCAGCAGAATCCGGATAAAGGAACTCTCTTCCTTCCTCAGCGGATTTGCTTCATGTAATATCTGATTGATCCGTGTCATTCGGCTGTCCGTATTCCGGATCATCTCTTCGGCGTGCGCCTTGAATTGTTCAGCCCGCTGTGAACACAATGTCTGCAGGATCGCATCCTTGGATGGAAAATGATGATAGAATCCACCCTTGCTTCCATGTGTCATGTCAAGTATATCCTGTACACTTGTCTGATCATATCCTTTTTGCCGGAAAAGGTATTCAGCAGCACGCAGAAATTCGTTTCTGGTATCTAACCCCTTCTGCATAATTACCTCAAACAGTATGTTCAGCGACAGGGCGTGTCGCATATTTTAGCCATTCTGCTTCTTCTGGTGACAGATATGGCGAAATGTTCTGATATACCTTCTGATGGTATGCATCAAGTAACTGTTTGTCTTCCTCTGTCATGACAGAAAGGTCCACAGCATCCAGATCCCACGGAACCATGGTCAGATACTCCAGATGCATGAACCGACCGTACTTATTGGTTTCATCTTCACATACAACAACAAGATTCTCCAGACGTACACCAAACTCGTTTTCAAGATAGACCCCGGGTTCGTCAGAGATGATCATGCCCGGTTCAAGCTTAGCCGGCTGTGATGTCCCCCGTTGATTCCAGTAGAATCCCTGCGGTCCTTCATGGACACTGAGTAAATACCCCACACCATGGCCGGTACCGTGATTGTAATCCAGGTGCATTCTCCATAACGGTTCATGAGCCAGGTAATCCAACTGCATTCCGGTACATCCATACCGAAAATGTGCATCGCCTAAACGCAGATGACCGATCAGCACCTTGGTATACAAGAGTTTTTCCTTATCACTCAGCGGTCCCATTGCATAGGTTCTGGTGATATCTGTTGTGCCCTCCAGATAGTGTCCGCCTGTGTCAGACAAAAAGAAGGATCTGGGTTGAAGCTCAGAGCAAGTTTCACAGGTGGCGCTGTAATGAACGATTGCTCCATGGGCTCCATATGCCATGATCGGGTGGAAACTCTGTCCCTGATAGTGCTCCTGTTCTTTGCGGAAACTGTCCAGTTTTTCGGCAACTGAAATCTCATCCATGGGAGTTTTACCAATTTCATGCTTAAGCCAGTACATGAATCTGGTTACCGCAACACCATCCTTGATGTGAGCTTTCCGGAAGTTTTCCACTTCTACAGGATTCTTTATGGCTTTTGCAAGTTCCGTCGGATTCTTGTGTTCAATTTTGATGCAGTTTTCCGGTATGGCCTGATAAAGAGCGCAGCTAACCACATCAGGATTCAATACAATATGGCTTCCTGCAGGAAATTCATGTAGTGCGTTCAGAATCTCAGAATATGGATAAATTTCTACACCATCTGTTTCCAGAGCCATACGGATTTCAGCGGAAAGAGTGGTTTCATTGATATAAAGCCTGACTGACTTGTCTGTGAGAATCAGATAGGACAGGACCACCGGTGTACAGGCAACATCACCGCCGCGGATATTCAGCATCCAGCATATATCCATCAGAGATGACAGAAGAAAGGCGTCTCCGTTCAGTTTTCTGACTTCAGTACGGATCTGCTTAATCTTCTCACTGCGGGATTGTCCCGTATATTCCAGTCCGAGTTCAAAGACTGGTTCCGCGGAAAGCGGAGGACGATCAGGCCAGATTGCATCAATGAGATCAAGGTCCACATTGAGCGTTGCTCCGGCTTTCTCGGCAATGTCTGTATATTGTTTCCAGATGTTTGCACTGACGGTACGGCCATCAAATCCAAGGACCATTCCTGCCTTCAGATGTGTTTCCAGCCAAGAACGGATGGTTGGCACATCAGGCTCGCCCTGGCGCATCAGTTCGAAACCGGACTCATTCAGTTGCTGAGCAGCCTGAAGAAAGTATCGTCCATCAGTCCAGCAACCGGCCCATGTTTGTGTCACTACCGCGGTGCCGGCGGAACCTGTAAAACCGGTCAGGTAAGCTCGTGTCTTAAAGTAATCCCCGGTATACTCCGATGCATGAAAATCATCGGTCTGTACCAAATATATATCGATATGGTTCTTTTGCATCAAAGCACGCAGGCTTACTAATTGGTTTCGCATAAAGATCTCCCCTTCTCTGCATAATCATAGATTAATTCACGGTTTCATACTGCGTCACCTGTTGGGACTCGTCTGATGGAATGATAGATAATTCAACGCTTTCAAGAGTGTCTGTCCATAAAAGGATGAGGTCTGTGAGCGCTTTCTCAGTATACTCCCAGGCAAGACGGCTATCATCATTCTTTTCCAGGTAATGCGTGCGACAGCGTTTCTTTTCCTCTTCCAGAATCTGCTGCCGTCTGTTTTCTGTTAATGGATACCAAAAGTCATTGCGTTCAATCTGCAATGGGGTCAAACTGTCTGTCAATATTTCCAAAGGAGGTACAATCAGCTGGATACGATTATCATCCTGTAATACCGTAATCTTACGCAAATCGATACCAATACTTGCTTCGTACTGATAATGGATCACAACCTGCTGAACCTGACCAATCAGCCAGGCATCCACATGGCTTTCTGCAATTCCTTCATCAGATACATGCACCGTTTCCAGTTTCTGTGAGGCTTCCATATTTCTGGATAGTATTCTGGAAATAGTGTTGGCATTCACAGACTGATTAAAGAACAGGCCTTGCAGATTTTTGCCTATGAATGGCAGAAGGAAAAAAATCAGAATAATCAGTATCAGAGCCTTGAGAAAAGTCCTGAGACAATGAAGAAGACGCTTCAAATTATATCACCGCCCAAGTCACAGTTTCTACCTACCCGCCTAACAGACTCTGTAACAGTACAAGCAGAGGAATGATGAGATAGCGCATACACAGATAAACGAGCGTCAGAAAACCGACGATTGTCAGAAAATGCTGGAACCATGTACGGTACGTTCTATGGTGTCTGGCTGGTTTTCCTGAGTGATCTGCTTCTTCATGAATATCTCCAAATGGCTTTTTTCTTCTGCGAAAAGGCACAGTATTCACCTGCCTCAGTCATTGTTCTACAGACTGTAGTCTGAATAAACCCTGGTCTGATGTGACAAAGGTTCTTTTTTAATTATATCAAATCGTAGTAAGTCCTGCAATGAAATCAGCAGGGTATTCTGTGAAGAGACACACATCATGGAATAGACTTTTCCCGGAAAGGACCGAAGTTTATGATTCCCGCGTTGACTGTACTTACAGAATTTTATACAATATACTGACTATGCCTGCAAGTGCTGATCGCTTTAAACCGGGGCGGTTTGAAATGATATACTGCACTGCCATGCATGGACACATAGATGACTTTCAGAGTTTTACATATTTTTTGCTTACATCATGGATTATATTTTCTGAATGTCATTTTTCATGTATTGACATGAGACTGTATAGTGATGGATATAGAACAGGATGCAGTCTGTTTTTGCCCCCTGCGGTTTATGGTGGTAGGCTCATCCAGGTGCGTTGTATGGGAATCCAACTGAAGCTGCTGCGCGCTGTTTGGACTATGGACTGACAGAGGACAATCATATGTGTTTTGTTGAATGAAAGGTGGCCTTTACATGGAAATCAACTGGTATCCCGGGCACATGGCAAAATCAAAGAGACTCCTGATTGATCAGGTTCAGAGGGTCGATATTGTCATTGAACTGTGCGATGCGCGCCTCCCTTATTCAAGCCGCAATCCGGAACTGGAAAAGATAGCAGTCGGGAAAAAACGTATTCTGCTGCTTAACAAGGCAGACCTTGCTGATCCCAATATAACAGCGCAGTGGATGGATGCTTTCAGGAAACGTGGGCTTACAGCAGCATCCTGCACAGCTTCCTCGAGCAAAGCCAAGGATGTACTGCGTCTGATTGATACTGCCGCAAAGGAAAAGGTTGAAAAAGCTGCCGAAAAAGGAATCCGGAAAACCGTGCGCTGTATGGTGATCGGCGTGCCCAATGTAGGTAAAAGTACTCTGATCAATCAGCTTCATGGCTCAGCAATTGCCAAAACGGGGGATCGCCCTGGGGTTACGAGGGCCAATCAATGGGTTCATATCACACCTTATCTTCAGTTGCTTGATTCCCCTGGATTGCTCTGGCCCAGACTGAATGACCAGACGGCTGCCAGAAAACTGTGCTATATCGGTTCCGTTAAGGATGATGTTGTGGATTTGCCTATGCTGACTATCCATCTTCTGGAAGACCTGCTGGATATTGCGCCCGAACCGGTTTTGTCACGTTTTCATTTCAATGATGCGGCACTTCGCGGAGAAGCCTTATTGGAAGCGGTATGTAAAGGCCGAGGATTCCTGCTTAAGGGAGGTACTCTTGACTATGACCGTTGCTGTCAGGTGGTTCTGGATGAGTTCCGTGCAGGAAAATGTGGCAGGATCAGCCTGGAACGACCAAAACACATTGAAATACCACGTCTGCCTGACACAACTCCGGACGCTTCTTCTCAGGAGGAACCATGAAGACTGACCAGAAACTGCTAACGCAAACCCTGCATGCCTATGATCTTTCTTATAATTGCTGCGCGATTGCGGGGATGGATGAAGCAGGACGTGGACCGCTTGCGGGAAATGTTGTAGCTGCATGTGTGCGTATTCCCCTGGATAAGGCTCCGATCCTGGGTGTGAATGACTCAAAGAAGCTTTCTGAAAAGCGAAGGAATCTCCTTTACGATGAGATTATGCAGGTGGCTGATTTTGTAGGCGTTGGTATGGCAACACCTGAAGAAATTGACAGGATGAACATTCTGGAGGCTACCAAAAAGGCTATGCGTGAGGCTGCTGCGCAGGTTCATGCAGATATATATCTCATCGATGCAGTAAAGAACCTGGGACTGAATGGTCAAGAAGTGAGTATCATACACGGGGATGCATTGTCGTACCATATTGCTGCAGCTTCAATTATAGCCAAGGTAACGCGTGACAGACAGATGGCAGAACTGGATCAGCTTTATCCGGAATATGGTTTTCTCAGGCATAAAGGATACGGCACCGCAGAGCATATTCGTGCGCTGCAGACGTATGGTCCGTGCCCTGTGCATCGCAAAAGCTTTATTGGCCATTTCTGGCCTGTGCCGTAATGTATATTCATGAACGCACATAGAATACTTTTGTTGGCATGTTGGCTGACGTTATGGAAGGTGAAAGTATGCACAGAAGGTTAATCGTCATAGTTTTCCTGGTTGTGTGTCTTTGCTCTGGCATAACCTTTGCTGGTGCTGATGGCGAAAACCTGCTTGTGAATCCGGACTTCGAACTGACCGATGCTCAGGGTAATCCGTCCGGATGGTATCGGGATGCATGGAATACTTCAGAAGGCTATACTGTGTACAGTATAACTGATGAAGGCATGAATGATTCACATTGCGTTGCAATACATAATATCGGTGAGAATGATGCCCGCTTTGCCCAGCGTGTCTCCGTAACGCCGGATACGCTGTACAGGCTTTCCGGTTGGATTCGGGCGGATCGCATCGCAGACAGTGGCTGGGGGGCCAATCTCTCCATTGAAGGAGTCTATGTAGCCACTGAAGGCTTA
>AUXO018294732.1_pt1 | contig 19615 bp, 23 predicted proteins | sample 768731 | NCBI WGS metagenome assembly AUXO01 (sample SAMN02715735, study PRJNA202380) | gut metagenome | biome: sheep rumen | host: Ovis aries | place: New Zealand: Palmerston North
TCGACATCTCCTATTACATATAAATCTGAGCCATGTATTGAAGAATATAATTTTACTTTACCTTCTCCATTACTAAAACGAACTTCTTCCATATCAATAATATAACTTTTTTTAGTATTATTTAGTTTTTGTAATTCTTTATCTACTTTTTCACCAAATTCTTTGGCACTTTTTAATACAGCTAATTTTATTTCACTCATTTACTTCTCCTTATATGTGAATAGTACGCTAGGTCTATGACCTCCGCCTGTTTTTACTTTATCTGTTTTCTCTACTTTATCTTTTATGATTCTTCTAAAAGCTGGATCTAATAATTTTTTACCAAGAATTATTTCATATACCTGCTGTAGTTCTCCTAAAGTAAAATATTTAGGCATCATATTAAATACTACATCAGTATAACTTGCTTTATTTTTAAGTCTTTCCATACCAGAAGTAATTACTAAAGGATGATCAAAAGCTAAAGAAGTATTTTCTTCTATCGTAAATTTATATCTATCAGTAGTTTTCTCTTTTAATGTCTTCTTAATGGTATATTTTAAGATATCAGTGCCATTATCTAATGTAACATAAATATTATTTTTATCTTCTTCTTTAGTTATATTAAACCATGAAGCATTATCTTTTAGTTTATCTCTTAATCTATTCTTATCAATTAAAGCCATATAAGAGGTTGATATAACACGCATTCTAGGATCTCTATCTACTCCACCATATGTATATAATTGTTCTAAATAGATATCAGAGATACCTGTTTCATTTTTTAGTATTCGAATAGGAGCATCTTCAATATCTTCATCTACTTTAATAAAGCCTCCTGGCAAGCACCATTTATCTTTATAGGGATAATTATCTCTTTTAACAAGTAAAACACTAAAATGTTTATTACTTAGTTTTCGATAATTATCTTCATATTCTTCAGATATACTAAATATTAAGATATCAGTAGTTACCGCTAACCTGTCAAATTTACTTGGATCATAATCTTTTAAAAATTCTTCTTCGCTATTATAAGTCTTTCCATCCATATTTACACCTTCTTTAGTTTTATTGTACCATTATTTAAGAAATTTTTCATTAATTTTTTTACAAAAATCATAATCAATATTACGATAACACTTAATAGTTTTATTTTCCATATATATTTCAATAGAGGAAATATCTTCATAATAATTATTTTCTCCATCGATTGTAATTAATAAACTTTTTTTATCTGGAATTAAAGTAATCTTTTTATCTGATGGTACTACTACTGAATTTAATAGTGTTCGGTATGCTTTATTATTTAACGGGGCAATAGGAGTTATTTCTAAAGTATGAAAGGTATTATAAATGATTGCTCCTCCAAAACTTAGATTATAGGCAGTAGAACCAAAAGAAGTAGAAATAAGAAGACCATCTCCGATAAACTTTTCTAAATAGGAATTATCAATCATTACATTACATAATAATGTATTTAATTCTTTATCTCTTACAACAATTTCATTTAAAGCATTAAAGTATGATGTAGAATTATTTGTATTTACTTTTATCTCTTCAATACCAATATAATCTACTTTATAATTATTTTTTTTTATATCTTCAATAAAATTATCAATACTATCAATAGATATTTCTTGAGCAAATCCTAATGTACCTGCATTAATACCTACATATAAAATATTAGTATTAAAATTAGTGTCTTTAACCATATGAAGAAAAGATCCATCACCACCAATAGCAATAGCTAGGTCATAATCTTCTTCATCAAGGGTAAAACCATTACTTATTAGTTTTTCTTTTACTTCTTCTTTTAGTTTATTAGATATTTCTTTATTATTAGTAAATATTTTAAATTTCATTACTCTCCTATTACATTAAGTAGCATTTCGATTATTTTGTTTATTACTAATTCTTTATTTTCTTTTCTAGATGGCATTGTAGCCTCTACTTTTTCTTTATAATATTTATCTTTATCTTTATCATAGATACTTATAAAAACAATATTATCTTCTCCATATGGATTAAATTCATCTACTCTATTTAATTTTCCAGTAATACCTACTCCATAATTAGAGTTAGCAAAAATACTTATATTTTTACTCATTTCATCAGCAGTTTCACTACTATAAACAGAGTATTTGTCAATTACTTCACTACTTACTCCCATTTTTATTTTATATTCATTAGAGTAAGTTACGGCACTAAACTTTAGTACGACACTTGCTCCTTCAATATTAGTAATAGCATTAGCTACTCCACCACCAGTACATGATTCCATGGTACTAATTGTTTTTTCTAATTTAGTTAATTTTTCGATTATTTCTTTCACTTTCTATACCTTCTTTCATATATCTTTATTTTACCATAGATATTTTATTATGAAGTATATAAATTATTATTTTTTATATAATTTAGTATTTCTTTATTTATATATTTATCTAGATTATTATAATCTTTACTCAATAATTTTTCTCTAATCATAGTAGAAGATACATCTTGATAAAAATCGCTTACTACAATAAATTTTTCTTTTTCTTTAAATTCATTTATATATTTATTGGTATCAATATTATTTCTTGGAATTACGAGGATATTGTTTTCAAGAATATTATCGACCTTTTTCCATTTGTTAAAGTTAATTAGAGAATCCCCTCCTATTATGAGGTAGAGATTATCCTCGGGATGCTGTCTTTTTAATTCATCCATTATTTCATATGTATATTCATATGCATTTAAACTAGTATTTACTTCGATATTACTATCTTCAATATTTTTAATCATATTAATTCTATCTTCTAAACTTGTTTTAATATTTTTATCCCAATAACTTAAGGTAGGAATTATTACTACTTTATCTACGTATTTTTTATTTAATAAATGATAAATAATATTTTCATGTCCTTTATGAAAGGGATCAAAGCTTCCGACATATACACCTATTTTCATATAGTCTCCTAATTTAATTCCTTTTTTTTGTATAATTATTTTTTCTTTCTTTTAATGATAATGTTATACCATTAAAATAAGCTGTTTCATATTCATCACAATAATATCCTTCTATTCTAACTCCCGAGTTATATAGCATTGTATCAATTCCTAATCCATAAGACTTAATTAATTCATTAAAAATGTCTTCTATTTGTTCTTTAGATATTGTTGTTGTTTTAGTAGCTTTATATCCTAATATATCAATTGTTTCTTCATAATATATATTAATTCTGGCAGATTTATCTCCATATCTACCATAATCAATTTCATGTTTTTCTTTTACATTACAAGGATGTCCTAATATTTGAGTATAATATTTACTTAATATATTTAGAAAATCATTATTTTTTATTTCTAATTTATATGTATTCATGTTTAATCACTCTTTTATTTAAATATTTTTTCGATAAGTAGGTATATTAAATTTATGTAGATTACTATTATGTAGTATTTTTATTTTATTTGATACTTCTTCTGCTAATTCTCCGCCATCCATATATGTAGCAATATCTTTATAGGTAACTCCTAATTTTTCTTCATCAGTTTGTCCTGATAATCCATCATCTGGAGTTCTGTATAATACTTCTTCTGGTACATTTAAGTATTCTCCTACTTTAATTACTTCTTCGACAGTTAGATCCGCTATAGGAGCAATATCATGAACAGAGTCTCCACCTTTAGTAAAGTAACCTACATAAAGTTCACATTTATTAGAAGTTCCTGCTACTAAATAGCCACCACCATTCACAGCACTCATTAAAGCGGCCATAAAGTAGCAAGCACTCATTCTTAGTCTTGGTTTTAGATTAATATCGCTATTTTTAAGTTCAGCATCTGTAAAATCACCTAATTTTAACACTTCTTTTCTAAAGATATCAAAAGCACTTGTTAAATCAATATTTAATAGTTTGAAACCATAATAATTACTTACCTTTTTAGCAAGATTTGCATCTTTATCTTTAGAATGACATGGTAGGGTTAAACCAATTACATTTTCACTACCTAAAGCTTTTACTAAGAGAGCAGCAACTACTCCAGAATCTTTTCCTCCGCTTATTCCTAATACGGCTCCTTTTAGATTATTCTTTTTATAATAATCTCTAATAAACTTAACTATTTCTTCAGTAGTTTTTTTAGCATCAAACATCTTTATCACTCCTTTATCTTCTTAATTCTTGTTAATGCTAGTTTAGAATTAGCTCCATTTAGATAGCCCATTCTTTCTAATTCTAATAATTCTTCATAATTAAATAGCATATATCTAATTACTTCATCTTCATCTAGATTTTGATCATATTCTTTTTTACAATTTTTAGCATAAAAGATATGATTATATGCACTACTTATTCCTTCATCTTGGTAATATGAATCTAGTTCTATTAAATTTTCTGATACATAACCTGTTTCTTCTTTTAATTCTCTTAAAGCTGCTAGCTTAGGGTTCTCTCCTTTTTCAATATATCCAGCTGGAAACCCTACTGCTACTTTATATCTTGTAAATACTCTAGGTTCAATAACGGTAAGATATTCACCATTTACTTCTGGGACAATGATTACAGCACTGCCATCATTACCTCCTTTAGTTATTTTTTCTCTTGGTAATATTCTACCATTATTTAGATAACAATTATATCCTATCGTAGTTACAAAAGGCCTAGTAATATTTCTTTCTTCTACCTTAATAGTTTTTAGTTCTTCTAAATAGTATTTTAATTCTTCTAGTTTCTCTTTTCTCATAAACATTTCCTAACTTATTTTTTTTACTAACTTTTTAGCATTTTCTATCATTTCATTTTTAAATACTACATAATTTTCTGTGCCGTCAACATAATATTCATGTGGATTCATAGTTCTTTTTACTTCTGGATAAATAGTAGCCATTTGTTCATTACAATATGTTTGTTTTGTTCTTATATCAGGATCATTATATACTAACTCTCCATTAATAAATATAGGTTTTTGTAATTCAACCAACTCAAAATCAGAAATTGTTGTTCTCTTTAAACTATCAATTGGTGAAACAATTATTAAATTATCTTTAGATATTTTTTCATCTCTTCTTGTCATAATATCCGCTAGTGCATAACCTGTCTTTTTATCATACGCACGATATAATTTTTTAAAATCAGGATTAACAATTTTAATAGTGTCATTACTTAATTTAATTTTTGGAATTAAAGTGCCTTTTTCATATAATCCAACTTCTTTATATACGCAGCCAACATTACCTTCAGGCTTAGAAATATTGTCACCTACACCAAGACTATTAAATACTGCTCCTTGCATAGTTAAGGATTCGATTTTCTCTGCGTTTAATCCATTACTTAAGCATATTTTAGCTTGAGAAAATCCTGCATTATCAAGCATCTTTCTAGCCATTTTAGATAAGTATGCTAAATCTCCCGAATCAATTCTAATACCAATATTGTTAATATTCATACCCTTTTCTTTCATATAATTAAATGTTCTTATCGCATTAGGGACACCACTTCTTAATGTATCTATAGTATCTACTAAAAGTAAACAATTATTAGGATATATATCGGCATAAGCCATAAATGATTCTAATTCAGATGGAAATGATTCAACCCAGCTGTGAGCCATTGTTCCCATAGCTTTCATATTTAGCATATCTGCTGCTATCACATTACTAGTTCCAATACATCCAGCCATAATTCCATAAATAGATGCATCAATTGCTGCTTCAAATCCATCTGCTCTTCTAGCACCAAACTCCATTACGCCAACTTTTGGCATTGCAATAACTTCTGCTCCTTTAGGTACTGATTCAACAATTCTTCTTGCCCCTGTAGAGTGAGAAATTGCTCCATTGACAATTGCAAGTATTGCTGTTTCAATTGTTTGGGCTTCAATAATAGGAGCTTTAACTGTTATAATGGGTTCATTAGGAAATATTGGTGTACCATCTGGAATTGCATATAGGTCTCCAGTAAATTTAAACTTTTTTAACTCCTCAATAAAATTTTTAGGATAACCATTTCTTTCAAAATAATTAAGAGCTTGTTCATCATATTTTAAATTTTCAATAAATGGAATTATTTTATCTAATCCAGCCATAACAGCATATCCACCACCATTTGGTATTTTTCTAAAAAATACATCGAAGACCGCTTCTTCTTTATCTTTTCCTTTTTGTAAATAACCATTTGACATTGTATATTCATATTCATCTGTTAATAATGTATAATTTCTAGGTAATCTTTCATAACCATTATATATTTTCATTAATACCATCTCCTACTTTATTTAATTTTCTTGTTCTTTTTAATACTTTTACTCCATTCATTTTCATATCTTGTAAAGACGTTTCTGTTACTTCATCAGCATTATGTCCAGGAGCATTATTTGTATCAATACCATTTGCATACACACATACTTCAACATCGCGATTTGTCTCATCAAAATATTCATTAATAGTGTAAGTAAACCTTGATACACAAACTTCTGATAAACAACCCATTATATATACCTTTTTTAGATTCTTTAATTTATCAAGAAATGAAATAAAACCTGGAGCTAACATTAAATTTACTGAGTTCTTTTTAAATTCTAAGCCACTAGCTTTATATCTTTCTAATTCATATATTACCTTTTTCTCTTCATCATTATTAGCATGAGAACCATAAGTTAAAAATTCCCTTGCATTATTTCCGTGATCATCATCTCCAAAAACATTTATTGAATTTGGTTTGTTTTCACTCTCTTCAAGTATTTCTTGTTGAAAAGGAACTACTCGCATAATTGATGGAGCTGCTAATGAGCCAAACTTTACAAAGCCATTTATCATGTCGATAACAAATACAGCTTCCTCTACCCTTTCTAATTCTTCTTCTCTAATTTGATTGTTTTCTAATTTCATAATCTCCTCCTCCTGTTATTAACTTTTTATTAATAACATCAACCAAAATATTTCAGAAGTTTTTGTTATTATCTTTTTGTTAATATCATCTCTCAAAAAAATAATTCTATTTTTCCTTCTGTTATTAACATTATATTAAAAACATTTTATTTTGTCAACACTTTTTTTAAAATTTTTTTATTTTTTTGTATTAACCTATAAATTATAAAAAGGATAGTACTAATATTAGTACTATCCTATATAAATTATTTTAATTTAAGCTCTAGTTTTTTTCCCGCTTCATTGCGATTAATATAACTACTTACTTCTTCAATTGTACTAGAACTCATATCTCGGCATAAGCTTTCAATTTTTGCTGTCTTTTCTGATTCACTGCAACCGCTTTTTAATATTGATTCAATTTTTTCAATTATTAAATCTGATGTTCTATTACCACCTTTATGATAAGTCTCTTTAATTTTATTGAAAATATCCTTAATTTTATCATCACTAAAATCTTCATTCTTATAAACATACTTAGTCACATAACCAAAATATCTATGGTCAAGAATGTATTCTTTAATTTCCTTTGTAAGTTTATTCTCAATTATATTAATAATAAATATAATAAAGTCTCTAACTTCAGGGTAGTTTAAAATATGTTCAACTCCTTTTTGTTCAACCAAGTCTATTTCTTTTTCTCCATATATAGATATACTATATAATTTCTTTTTTTCACTATCCACTAATTTATTATGACTATAGTCTATCTTTATCTTAGGCCACTTGTTCATGTTATCCCAGTCATACAATGCAATACTCTTTAATTCATTTAATATCAATGAACTACGTTCATCCTCAAAAGATACTTTAATTTCTCTACCAAAATTTCCTTTTTTATAGAAAAACATATAATCTTTTTCATATTTCCTAATTCTTAATTTTTCTTCATATCCTAAATCAATTTCTAAATTAAACATTTCAATAATATCAGATTTATTTACCCTAAATGATACATGTGTATTATCTCCATCTATAATATTTTCAAAATATTCACAATTATGGATACTACTAGTTACATGATACCTACCGTTAATAACTGCAGATAGCATTTCTGTAATTTTAGGTGTAATGCAAAGATAAGATGAATCACTTACTGAAAGTTCATCTTCTTCAATACCAAAAGTCGTTTTTATAAGCTGCCTAATATCATGAATTCTATAATAACTATATAATAATTTGACCTTATCAAATTCTAATTTTTTAAAAATATTAATATAGTCCATTATCTCTAAAGGTTTAAAGGATGATATGTATTTAAGAGCAAATCCATTTTCACTTTCACGTATAATATACTCCCTAGCTGTTTCTGCAAAAAATAGTTTATTATCATCTCTATCATAAAATGTTAATACTACATGATCACAGTCTGTTATTTCTAATATAACATAATGTCCTTCTTGAGAAGTTAATTTAAAAATATTGCTTCCCTTAAATAAATCATATTCAGCCCTTTCGCCTAATAGTTTTTTTGCTTTTTCCCATATAGAATCCGCTAGTAACTTAAGTTCATTAAATTCTTTATCATATTTTCCCATTTATATTCACATTACTTCCTTTCAATTAATATTTATTATATTCTAAGTACAAGTGTAATGTCAATAAAAAAAGAACAATTTCTTGTTCTATAAAAATTCCTTTAATTTTTCGACTGCTTCTTCTTGCATAGTTACATATTCATCCAAGAGTTTATTTACTTCTTTATCTTCTCCTTTATGGTTAAGAAGTCTTCTTCCTTCGATAATACCCATATTTGTTCCTTGCATAAGTATTTCGGCTAAATGAGAAGTAGAATCATCATTCATGGTTTTCATTTCAATACCAGACCATGTCATGAATCTTGTCATAGCATTAGTTTCATGTGGTTCTTCATCATTATCCTCGGCATACTCTGGATATAGTCTATGGATTTCATCAGATATTACTTTATATTTATGATACTGTCTATTTAATTCTTTCTTTAGTGCGTCATCCTCTACTTTATCCATTATATAATGAATAGCATCTTTACCCATACAGGCACCTTTATTTAATTCATCTAAAACATTTACTTCTGTATTTTCTTTATCTTTTGCCATAATTGCCTCCTAGTGATAGTATGGAATATTTTAATAATATTATACAAAAAAAAGATAGAACTTCTCCATCTTAAAATATACATTCCATTTTCTTTCTTATTTTTTTTAATGCTTTCTTTTCTGTGCTTGAAATATTTTGATGTGAACAGCCCATATATTTTCCTATATCATCTAGCGTATGAACACTACCATAGAAGCCATATCTATGCCTTAATACTTCTCTTTCATTTTCAGGTAAATTATCAAGTTCTTTTTGCATTTCTTCGATTAAAACATTATCAATAGAAGTATCTTCTATCTCATTTGATCCAGTAACATTATGTTCATTATACTTGCAATCTCTATTTAGTAAATAATCCTTAAGTTTTTCCTTTATTTTATCAGTTACAAATATATCTTCTTCTAATATACTATCTAATTCTGATATATTATCTTCAAGTTTTATCCCAGTTGTTTTTTCTATTATATTTTTTGCCTTTAAAATTGGATAAAAATATTGAATATTCTTCATACCTATAACATTTCTTAAATCATTTTTTATTTTATTTAATATACAAGTAGTAGCATATATACTAAATCTAGTTCCATAATCCATATTATATGTCTCTACAGCCTTAATAAGTCCAAAATTACCTATTGATATCATTTCATTTTGGTCTACTCCAATATCACTAAAATATTTTTTTACAATGTAATCTACTAATGGAATATTCATTTCAATTATTTCATTTCTAATGGATACACTTCTTCTCATTAATTTTTTTAAAACTATTTTTTTTACTAATGAAACATTTCCTTCATTTTTTATATTGCTATTCAATGCTTTTTTTACTTCGCTATATTCTTTAAACAATTTCATCAATAACACTTCATCAATTGGATTTTTGTTTTTTTTCATATTATCCCCCTCTTTTCGATGCTATATAATATCATAAAGTAATTAAAAAGTCAAACATAAGTTCATATCTGTTTATCTAGAGTAAAATTTTATTAATGGATATTTCTAGTAGAAGTATTTCCGCGGATTAACTTGTTAATCCGTTAGCAAAGCGGTTAAAACATAAGAAAAAAAGATACTCTTTCGAGCATCTTTAACTTTACTATTCAACAATTTCAGTAACTGAACCAGCACCAACAGTGTGTCCACCTTCACGAATTGAGAACTTAGTTCCGTTTTCAACTGCGATTGGAGCTATTAATTCTACTGTCATTGTAACGTTATCTCCAGGCATAACCATTTCTGTTCCTTCTGGAAGGGTTACAACACCAGTAACGTCAGTAGTTCTGAAATAGAATTGAGGTCTGTAGTTTGTAAAGAATGGAGTATGTCTTCCACCTTCTTCTTTAGAAAGTACATATACTTGTGCTTTGAATTTCTTATGTGGAGTAACTGTTCCAGGTTTAGCAAGAACTTGTCCTCTTTCAACTTCGCTTCTGTCAATACCTCTAAGAAGTACACCAGCATTGTCTCCTGCTTCTGCATAGTCTAGTTGTTTTCTGAACATTTCGATACCAGTAACTACTGTTGATTTAGTATCTTTTAGACCAACGATTTCAACTGTATCATTAAGTTTTAATTGTCCTCTTTCAACTCTACCAGTAACAACTGTTCCTCTACCAGTAATAGTGAATACGTCTTCAATTGACATTAAGAATGGTTTAGCATTGTCTCTTTCAGGAGTTGGAATCCATTCATCAACTGCATCCATAAGTTCTTCGATAGCTTTAACGTATTTTTCTTCGCCTTCAAGAGCTTTAAGAGCAGAACCTCTGATAATTGGAGTATTATCTCCATCAAATCCATATTCAGAAAGTAATTCTCTGATTTCCATTTCTACTAAGTCTAGTAGTTCTTCATCATCAACCATATCACATTTATTCATGAATACTACCATTCTAGGTACACCAACTTGTCTAGCAAGTAAGATGTGCTCTCTAGTTTGAGCCATAGGTCCATCAGTAGCAGCAATTACTAGGATAGCGCCATCCATTTGTGCAGCACCAGTGATCATATTTTTAACGTAGTCAGCATGTCCAGGGCAATCAACGTGGGCATAATGGCGCTTTTCTGTCTGGTATTCAACGTGTGCTGTGTTGATTGTAATACCTCTTTCTCTTTCTTCTGGAGCTTTATCGATATTAGCGTAATCTACAAAGTCTGCTCCTCCTTTAGCTGCTAATACTTTTGTAATAGCGGCTGTTAATGTTGTTTTACCATGGTCAACATGGCCGATTGTACCAATGTTAACATGTGGTTTTGATCTGTCAAACTTCTCTTTTGCCATAATTAATTTCCTCTCTTTCTTTAATATACATATTTATTTTACCATATTATTGGAATATTTCAAGGTGTTTTTAGTTATTTCCACCATTTTTTTTGATTATCTCATCAGAGATTGATTTTGGAACTTCTTCATAATGGTCTAGTTCCATAACATATGTTCCACGTCCTTGTGTAGAACTTCTTAAACTTGTAGCATATCCAAACATTTCTGCTAGTGGTACCATTGCTGTGAAGGCAATTGCATTACCTCTTGACTCTTGTCCTTGTGGTTTTCCACGTCTTGCAGTTAAGTCACCAATTACTGCTCCTGTGTATTCGTCTGGGGCTACTACTACTACTTTCATGATTGGTTCAAGTAGTACTGGTTTACATTTGTTTCTTGCTTCTTTTAATGCAAGTGATGCTGCTATCTTGAAGGCCATTTCTGATGAGTCAACATCATGGTATGATCCATCAAATAATGTTGCTTTAACATCTACCATTGGGTAGCCTGCTAAGATACCAGTTTGCATTGCATCTTGTAAACCTTTATCAATAACGGAAATGTATTCTCTTGGTACAACTCCACCAACGATGTTGTCGACAAATTCGTATCCTTTTTCTGGATTTGGTTCAAATCTAACCCATACATGACCGTATTGTCCACGACCACCTGATTGTTTGATGTGTTTACCTTCACATTCACCCATTTGGGTAATTGTTTCACGGTATGCAACCATTGGAGCACCAACTGTTGCTTCAACGCCAAATTCTCTTCTCATTCTATCGACAATGATATCAAGGTGTAATTCTCCCATACCTGAGATAACTGTTTGGCCAGTTTCTTCATCGGTATGCATTCTAAATGTTGGGTCTTCTTCTGCTAATTTTTGAAGGGCAAGTCCCATCTTTTCTTGGTCAGCTTTAGTCTTAGGTTCAACGGCCTGACTAATAACTGGTTCAGGAAATTCCATACCTTTCATGATTACTGGTTTCTTTTCATCACATAGAGTATCTGCGGTAGTAGTATTCTTTAGTCCTACAGCTGCTCCGATTTCTCCAGCATAGATTTCAGGAATTTCTTCTCTGTGATTAGCGTGCATTAATAGGATTCTACCAATTCTTTCTTTGACATCTTTAGTTGAGTTTAATACGTATGAACCACTTTTTAGTGTTCCAGAGTATACTCTAAAGAATGTTAATCTTCCTACGAATGGGTCAGTAGCTATCTTAAATGCAAGCGCTGTGAATGGTTCTGAATCTGAAGGATGTCTAAGTACGACATTTCCTTTTGGATCAGTACATTCGATAGCTTCGATATCAGTTGGAGCTGGTAAGTAGTCTACTACGGCATCAAGAAGTAGTTTTACTCCCATGTTGCCAAGTGCTGTTCCACACATTACAGGGAAGAATTCTGCTTTTAATACTCCAGTTCTGATTGCTTTCTTTAGTTCCTCTACTGTTACATCTTCGCCATCTAGATATTTCATCATTAATTCTTCGTCGAAGTCAGCAGCGGCTTCGATTAATTTGTTTCGATATTCTAATGCTTTTTCCTTCATATCTTCAGGAATTTCTATCTCGGTATAATTTTCTTCTTGTTTACCATCAAAGTGGTATGCTTTCATGGTAACTAGGTCAATTACACCATTAAAATCAGATTCTGCGCCAATAGGTAATTCTAGAGCTGCACTATTAGCTCCTAATCTATCTTTTATTGTACCTAAGCTGTAATAGAAGTCTGCTCCCATTTTATCCATCTTATTTGCAAAGATGATTCTAGGTACGTTATATTCGTTTGCCTGTCTCCATACTGTTTCACTTTGTGGTTCTACTCCGGCTTGAGCATCGATTAGTAAAACAGCACCGTCTAATACTCTAAGGGAACGTTGTACTTCAATGGTGAAATCAACATGTCCCGGAGTGTCGATTATATTAAATCTATAGCCTTTCCAGAATGCAGTAGTAGCAGCACTAGTTATTGTAATACCTCTTTCTTGTTCCTGCTCCATCCAGTCCATTTGTGATTCACCATCGTGTGTTTCACCAATTTTATGAATCTTATGTGTATGGAATAGAATTCTTTCAGTACAAGTTGTTTTTCCTGCATCAATATGAGCCATGATTCCAAGATTTCTTGTATGTTCTAAGCTTATTTCACGAGCCATAATTCTTATTTCCTTTCTTACCATCTATAATGAGCAAATGCTTTATTAGCCTCTGCCATTTTATGAGTATCGTCTCTCTTTTTAACTGAAGCACCTGTTCCGTTTGATGCATCAATTATTTCATTTGCAAGGTTTTCAGCCATTGAATGGCCATTTCTTAATCTTGCATATTGAGCAAGCCATCTAAATGCTAGGGCTTGCGCTCTATCTGCTTTTACTTCTACTGGTACTTGGTAGTTTGCTCCACCTACTCTTCTAGATTTTACTTCTAGAGATGGTTTGATGTTATTCATTGCTCTTTCGAATACTACCATAGCATCTTCGCCAGTTTTTTCTTTAACTATATCAAAAGCTCCATATATAATCTTTTGAGCAGTACCTTTTTTACCATCTTTCATAACGTGATTGATTAGTTTGGTAACTACTTTTGAATTATATATTGGATCCGCTAGTACATCTCTTTTTGTAGCTCTTCTTTTTCTCATAGTTTCTTCCTCCTTCCAATATTATTATCTTTATTTTTTGCCTTATATTCATGGGTTGTTATTACTTCTTGTCTCTTTTAGCGCCGTATTTACTTCTACCTTGTTTACGATTTTGTACGCCAGCAGTATCTAAAGTACCTCTAATGATGTGATATCTAACACCGATTAGGTCTTTTACTCTTCCGCCTCTTATTAGAACAACTGAGTGTTCTTGTAAGTTGTGTCCGATACCTGGAATATAACAAGTAACTTCCATACCATTAGAAAGTCTTACTCTAGCATATTTACGAAGTGCTGAGTTTGGCTTTTTAGGTGTAGTAGTACCAACACGAGTACATACTCCTCTTTTTTGAGGTGAAACTTGTACTGTAGTCTTCTTTTGGATACTATTTTTTCCTATTAATAATACTGGAGATTTACTTCTGTTTGGTTTTTTCTTTCTAGGTTTCTTTGTTAATTGATTTATTGTAGGCATAATCTCACTCCTTTCTTACACATATCCTGGTGTTTCATTTTTAATCTTAAATATAAGTTTTGTGCATGACAAAACTCCTCTTTCAAGAACAAAACTAATATATCATTTTTAAAAATAATAGTCAATACTTTTTTTGTTTTTTTTGATAGTTTTGTCAAAGGAGTGGATTTATGCCTACTCTAGGTAACCACTTCTTTGATAATAACTACCCTATAATTAGTATATGTCTAAGAAGTGAACCTATGAAGCATAGCCACTACGCACATGTAGTACCAGAAAAGTTTATCAGTATTATTAATAATAAAAATAATAAAAGTTTCATTGCTGCTTCATAGACCCTGTAACCAGACTTCTCCACAGCCTTAAAATCCGATGGTAGCCACCGTACTTATATATTAAACTAAGTATTTATTTCTTAGTAGTAATTAATATCTTCTTTATTATATTCTTTTATATGCTTTTTTCAAGTATCTATTTTTCATAAATAACTTTAATCCTTCAAACATAATATTTATACTTGCATTTAAATCTCTATCTAAAATATTTTGGCAATAATTACATTCATATGTCCTTTCACCTAAATCTTTATATTTTTTATCTATATGACCGCAGACACTACAAGTCTGACTAGACGGGTAATATTCACTTGCTTGATAGAAGCGCTTTCCTTTCCGTTTTGACTTATATTGTAACTGTCTTAGTATTTCACTAAATTCTACATCTGATATTTTTTTAGATAGATTCGTATTTTCAATCATTTCTTGAGTTCTTAGTTTTTCGCAAGTAATAATATCGTAGTTATCAGTAATTTCTTTTGTTATTTTATGAAGATAATATTTTCTGGCATTAGATAGTTCTGTATATAAGATATTCAATTTTTTTCGACATTTATAATAATTATTGCTTCCTTTCTGCTTTCTAGAAAGTTCTTTATGACAACGTTTTATTCTTTTTTCATATTTCTCGATATATCGATTATTTTCGTAAATATTACCATCTGATAATGTTGCAAGCATCTTTATGCCTAGGTCTATCCCAACGATATTTGTTGGTTCAATACTTTTTACATCTGGCAAATATACTAATACGCTAACATAATATTTACCATTTTTCTCCCTACTAACTGTTGCATTTCTGACCATTCCATCAATACTTGTTCTATCACGATATCCTCTTATTTTGATTTCACCTAAGTCTGGCAATTTTATTTTTCTTGTTTTTAAATTAACTTTAATATAATCATTTTCATTAATAGTAAAACTATTTCGTTCTAAGTAGCTTTTGTATCTTGGAAAACCAAATTTACTATTTTTACACTTTTTTAAATTATCTTGTAATCTAAATATTATTTTATTTATGTATGTTTGTCTAACGGGTGCCACTAACTCATTTGTTTTTTTTAAATTATTCATTGAATCTTGTATGTAATAATTAGCATATTTGTTACCCTTTTCCTTTATTTCTGATAAATAATAATTATATGCATATCTTTGACCATCAAATATACTATTAATTTTCTTTTTCTGTATCTCGTCTGGATACATTCTAAATTTATATGCTAAATACATCTTACACCAACTTTCTGCTTTTGCATTTTTAAATTGTAGTTTATATTATACAAATCTAAATTATGAGTGTCAATATTTTTTTATTATTTTGAAACTAATGTTCGCTATTTTTTTGTTTTCAAGTAAAAAGAAAAGAAGCTTATTTAGCTTCAACTATTAGCTTAATAGCGGTTCTCTCTTCTCCATCAATATTAATGTCAATAAATGCTGGAGTACATACTAGATTTTTTCCTGATGGAGCAACAAACCCTCTAGCAATAGCTACTCCTTTAATGGCTTGATTAAGTGCTCCAGCGCCTATTGCTTGAACTTCTACTATTCCTTTTTCTCTAAAGGTATTAGCAAGAGCTCCTGCCACACTATTAGGATTAGACTTTGATGATACTTTTATTGTATCTACGTTCATTTTATCATTCCTTTCATTACTTAACTATATGAAAATATAGAAAAAAAATTACCATATAGGGTAATTAATTCTATTTAATAGTTTTTCTATCTTGTTTAACTCCATATATTTCATAATGCCAATTAGGTCCACCATATGCAATAGCAGGTAGTCCAACAGAACTATCATATATTTTCCATGCAAATTTATCATAGCCATTTAAATTTGCAATACTTTTTAATTCATCATCTTTAATAACTGTGCATTCCTTAGGAACGTTTGAATAAACTTTTTGATAAAACTCATCGTAGTTAAATTCATCTGTATTACCAATATCTATACTATCTTTAATTTCTATTGGATTCATATTATAATCATAAATTTTACCTTTAAAGTTTTCTTTGTAATATTCTTCATTCATTATTACTGGTACATAGATTCTTTGTTTTTCTTTTTTTCTTTCAACTCTTTCTTTTAATTTCCAATTATCATTTCCATCTATATACTCACTGTGAAAATCAATATATGTATAATTAACTATTACATGTAGAAAGTGAAAAACTACATCCTTACCTTTTTGTTTATAGTAATCTTCTATTAACTTTGAAAAATTATCTATTTTTTCATAATTATCTTCCATTTAATTACCTTCTTCTATATGAATCATTATGTTTATTATTTTCGGCCATATAGATTCTCCTCTTAATAGTTATTGCATCATTAATACCATTAACACACCTCTCTACTATTTTTATTGGTATTTTTAAATTAGATGATCTACTAATTTGCAACATATATAGTTAATTGTTTTTTCTATTTCTTTTTATATATATAAATAAAGAAACTATTATTAAAACTATTAGTAATATGAATGTAATTATTCTGTATGGGGAAAAAATACTTTTTTTATTCTTTCTAAGTGGTTCAATGTTTTTGGAAATTGCTAGTGAAATATCTGCATCATCATTTTTTCTTAGAATCCAAGTATAAATATTATTATCCACTTTATCGGCATTATGATTAAATATGACATACTTACTAGATACATTAACTTTTATTTCATCTGCATACTGACAGTAAAAATTTCCATATAAGTGAACAATATATAAATCATTAGTTTCCTCAAATGTTTTTTTTTCAAAACATTTATTTAAAATATTGGATGCTCCATAATTATTATTATAATTATATTTATAATTAAATTCAACATTGTCACCTATCTCATTTATATTTTGCTCGTAAAAACTATCTTCATCATCAATAGCGGTCTGTCTATCATGAAGAAGCCAATATATATTATGATCGCCATTTATATCTGATATATCATCAAATTCATATTTATAAATATTTCCAGTAATTTCTTCTTTGAATAAATCACCATCTATTTCTAAATTATAGTTTACGGAGCAACCAGTTAATAATAAAATTGATAATAGAATTAATAATCTTTTCATTTTTTTCTTCCCTTCTATTCTTTCCATATGGCAGTTACATTTAATAGAGGTCCCTTTTTAGTAATGGTATCATAAAGTCCCCCAAGGGAATATGGACCTTTTTTACTATAATCTCTACTCAAAGATGAATCTCCAACATATAAATATCCGTCTTTTCTTATTCCAAGTACTGAAATATAATGATCTGGCATATTTACTATTAATCTTTTTCCTTCTTTGAGAAGCGGTTCAAATGTCTTTACAAAATCATCCTTAGGATTTATTCCTACATAATAAACTTTAGATTTCAAACCATGTTTTTTAGCAATTGCGGCAAAGTCGGCAGGAGCGGCATGTCCAGATTTTCCATATCCAATACTGCATACTTGTTCAACTACACTATCTGGAGTAATATTATTTCCTTCATAGGTTCTAAGAATCATTGTTAAAGAGCAATAACCGCATCCTGCTAAAGATATCGTTCTATTATCGCCTGTTTTTCCCACTCTTGTTTTGTTTGTACATAAAGGATAGCTTCCCCACTTGGAATCACTCTGATAAATATTATTAGCTATTATACTATCAAGAGTTAAGTCATCAGTAGAGTAATCATTACCTTTATTCTCATCATTAATCATTTGCTCGGCTTTTTCCTCTGCTTCAAGCAAATTATCATAAAAGTCAAAATTTCCTTCAGCATTTTCAGCATTAGTTATACATGTATTATAATCCATTGCCACTTTTATTTTTACACTTTCAAGTGTTTTCATTAAAATATTAATTATCCATGGTATAGAAAAAGTAATTACCGCATACATTATTCTTTTTGGAATAAGTTTTACAGCTTTTTGTTGTTCATCTTCTTTGCCTGCTATTACTGCTTTGGAAAAATCAATAAACATCATTACTATAATTCCAATGGGAATAACAGTAAAAATTATGTCCCTAATTATTATAGCAAAATATATTGTTCTAAGTACTGTTGGATGTTGACAAGTGTCAAGTAAAAAATACATCTATATCACCTAAACTAAGTATACATTAAATCATTTCATTTTTCAACAAAAAAGAGAAACATTTTAGTGTTTCTCAACATGAATTAAGCCATCATATACTTCTTCTAAAGCCCTTCCAATATTTTTTTCACTCTTATACTCGCTTATCGGCTTTTGATAATATCCAGTTTTAGTCATTTGTTTACTTCTATCAGAAGCTATATAAACCAAAGCATATTTTGAGTCGACAATATTAAGTATTTTATCTATTGATGGATAAATCATTGTATCACACTCCCTTATGTTATAAGCATATTACAAATTTATAATTTATACAAGGGTGTTTACACTAATTTGACATTATTTTATGTTTTAACCGCTACGCTACCAGAATTAGCAGGGCTAATTCTCCATTACCATGTACTAGTTCTTTATGTTATAGCAAAAGATATACCTTTATATCGTTTTTATTTGATATTCTCTTTTTCCAGAGCTTTGAGTAAATAGTTTTAGGTTATTTTAGTATAAGAAAATTGTTAAAATGTAAGTTTTAATTTTTATAGTTTAATATTATAGTTTAAAGTATTATCTAGGTATATTCCTGGATGATAATTAATTGGTATTAATTTATTGTCTAATTTATATTTATTAGATTTATCAAAAATACTGTAATTAAGATATTCTGCATTTATTGTTAGGATATCTTTTTTATTATAATTATTTAAATATAATAGTTTGATATTATTCTTGTTTCTATATAGTAATCTTAATTTTAGTATTTTCTTTAACATTTTCTTTGAATAAGCTTTTGGCCTTGACGAAAATAAATATGCTAATGTATGGGATATTTGTGATTCCATTGGACATTTTAATTTG
>AUXO010920880.1_pt1 | contig 19608 bp, 13 predicted proteins | sample 768731 | NCBI WGS metagenome assembly AUXO01 (sample SAMN02715735, study PRJNA202380) | gut metagenome | biome: sheep rumen | host: Ovis aries | place: New Zealand: Palmerston North
TTAATGATAAATGGTATAAATATAATGATGCAATTGTTGATGAAGTTAAAGATTTTAAAAAGGAAGTAATTGATTTTGCGATGCCATATTTGCTATTTTATCAGAAAGTTGGCAAATAATTTGTTTTTATTCATTGTATATCATATTTATTAATTAAATTTTTTTATACTTAAATATGAGTTTCGTTGTTAGAGTGGTACTGAAGGTACTGATATTGTTTTCTGTAAGTTATATTAATGCTGGTAACTCTAGGGATTCCTCCAAGAATAGTTGTGTGGGTTGCTGTAAGTGTGGTTCTTGTGGTGCTAAGAAAGGGGAAATTAGTACTACTAGTGGTCCTAAAAAAGGATTTGACCCTACTAAAGGAGAGACGCCTAAAGGGCAAGGAATAACCGTATTTGACCCTCAAAAAATTAATGATTTTGAAAAAAATATTCAAAGCATTAGTCCTGAAACATTAAATCAAGTGACTAGTATTTTAAAGGAAAAGAAAGATAATGAGGTAGCGAAAAATATTTCAGCAGGGGCTGAAAATTCAGAAGTGAAGACGGTCAAATCTATTAGGGAAGCTTATCCGAAAGGAGGACACCATATTGGGTTAGAAAATATTGGTGCGACATGTTATATGAATTCTACCTTACAATGTTTTTTCCATATTGAAAAATTTGTCAACTTTTTTAAGTATAATGGTTGGCAGAAAAAAAAGGAGGCGCTGGGAAATAAAAACTCGTTAACTAGTTCATTTAAAATTTTAGTGGATAATCTGTGGCCGGATAATTATGATCCGAATGATCCTAATCAAAAGAATTATTATAGCCCAAAGGAATTTAAAGATAAAATTTCTAAACTGAATCCATTATTTGATGGTATTGCAGCTAATGACGCAAAGGATTTAGTTAATTTTATTATTATGACTTTACATTTAGAATTAAATGAGGCCGAAGTAAGTAATGGTGGTAATAACAATAATAATAATTCTATAGACCAAACTAATACGGATGCAATGTTAAAAAATTTTCTTAATGAAACATATAGTAAAAATAAATCAATTATAAGTGATTTATTTTATGCTATAAATCGTAATACGACTCAATGTTCTTATTGTTATAACTCCATATATAATTATCAGATATATTTCTTTATTATTTTCCCTTTGGAAGAAGTTCGTAAATATAAGATTGGACGTATGAACAATAACGTGAACAATAACATGAACAATAACATGAACAATAACATGAACCAGATGAATCAAATAAATCCTAATATGATAAATCAAGTGACTACGAGCAATATGATGAATCAAATGAATCAACAATTCCCAAACCAACAAATGATGATGAATCAATACGGCAATATGAATCCACAATACCAAAATCAACCAAATATGGGGATGATGAATCAATATTGCAATATGAATCAACAATTCCAAAATCAACAAAATATGGTCATGATGAATCAAAATCCAATGATGATGAATCAAATGTCCCAAATGAATAACATGGCTCAAATGAATAACATGGCTCAAATGAATCAAATCTACCAAATGAATCAAATGAATCAAATGAATAATAATATGAATAATAATGTGAATAATGACATAAAAGAAGTAGGTATTTTTGATTGTTTTGATTATGATAAGAAAGTAAATTATATGACAGGTGAAAATTGTATGTATTGTAATATTTGTAAAAAAAATCAAGATTGTATAATGAAAACTGATTTAATTACTGGTCCAAATGTATTAGTTTTAATACTGAATAGAGGGAAGGGAATAGAATTTGATGTGAAAATAAATTTTACTGAGGAATTAGATTTAACTAATTATATTAAATTAAAAGGCACTGGAACTAAATATAAATTATTTGGTGTAATTACTCATATAGGTGAAAGTAGTATGAGTGGACATTTTATAGCTTATTGTAAAGATCCAATTAATCAAAAGTGGTATAAATATAATGATTCAATTGTTGGTGAAGTAGAGAATTTTAAAAAAGAGGTTATAGATTTTGGAATGCCATATCTGTTGTTTTATCAGAAAGTTGATTAACTTAAGTAAAAATTATAGAAAACAAGAAACAAGGAATATTATTTAATCAACACTATTTTGATATAGAAGATTATTGGGAAAAAATTTTTATTTGACATCTATATTATGTAACTTGTTTAAAACGTGTGTTATGAAAATGCTTAGAAATTACATTTTGTTGATATGTGTTAATATATGTATTAATGCTGTTGAGAGAGAAAATAATATTAGCATACCTGTGCGTATAACAGTAGAATCTCCTGTAATTGGTAGTTGTGTAGGAAATTATACTGAGAATCAGAAATTTAGTGATGTTGTAGATGAAATCATTAAACAATATCCTAGTGTAAAAAATAAATCACTCTATTATCTATATAACGGTAATGTCGTTGATGTAAATAAAACACTGGCTGAAAATAAGATTAAAAATGATGGTCATATTATATTTTATGAGATTGAAGAGGAGATGAGTAAGCCTATTACTACTTGTTGTTGTAAAAAGAAGAATAACCCAAGCAGTAAAAAGGCAAATAAGCCTAGTGTTAATAAAGATAAGAACTCTACTCCTGTGATAAATAATGACAAAATATATAACCCAAGTAAAGAGAAAATACTTGTATCAGATAAAAAGAAGAAGTTTATTGGTGATCGTAAGGTTTCTGTTATGGCTCATGGGAGTATGGTCAATTTAACCAAAAATATTGATCTAAAAGAAGTGAAGATAGTTAATGATATGTTTATAGATGCTACATTCGCGTATGAAATTCCTGATAATGTTGTGGATATAACTACTGCAAACTTTGATGCTAGTATATTGAATTTACCATCTTTGGCTGTAGAAGTTCACTTAGAAAGTAAACGTTATCTCATAGTCTGTACTGACGCTAATTCAATACATTATTCTATTGATCGTCCAAATAATACTGAATCTGATCAATATTATGGTTTATTTAGTGTTGATTGTCTTAACAATTATGGACAACCTCGTGGGTCGCGTATTAAAAAGGTGCGTATATTGTGGGCAGGTGGTATAACTAATACTGCTTATATGTTTGGAAAATGTGAGGATCTAGAATTTCTTGAATTCGTGGACGGTTGTATTGGAGACGTTACTGATATGCATGGTATGTTTTATGGATGTAAAAAATTAAGAGAATTGGATTTTAAATTTACAATTAAAAGTGTCAATGATATGAGAGGTATGTTTGTTGGATGTGAATCACTAAAAAGTATAAAATTATCCGGTTTGAATTTTATAAATGTTAAATGTGTTGATGGAATGTTCCGAGACTGTAAAAATTTAGAATCAGTTGAGTTGCCTAAATTCAACAGGTCAGTAAATGTTAGTACAAAATATATGTTTCAAAATTGTGTAAAATTACGTAGCATATCTCTAGGAAACTTAAACTTTTCTCCGGAAAATACTTATATGATGTTTGATAATTGTACTAGCTTGGAAGTTTTAGATTTAAAAACTTGTTGTGGTAAGATTGCTTATGCATTTAATGAACTCAACTTAGGGAAAATCGAGATAAAAAGTGAAGAAGATCTACAAATATTATGTTAAAGTAACCAAGAGATTATTATATTAAATTATTTTTGGACGTTAACAAGTTTTTTTAGTTCAATTTCATCTGGATTTACATTAGGTTTAGTCAATAGTAAGTATATTTTTACATTTAAACTCTGAAATTTGTTTTCAAGTATCTTTTTATTACAGCAATATTCAATTATTTTTTGTTATTATTGTAAATTTAATTAACATATCTGTAGTGTTTTATGTCTGTAACTGAAATTAGGAATTTGGCTATAATAGCTCATGTCGACCATGGTAAGACTACATTGGTAGATAGTATATTGAAGCAGAGTAATATTTTTAGGGATAATCAAGAAGTATCTGAGCGAATAATGGATTCAGGTGAACTTGAAAAAGAGAGGGGGATTACTATCCTAGCTAAAGTAACATCTGTTTTTTATAAAAATTACAAGTTTAATATAGTGGATACTCCAGGACACGCTGACTTTGGAGGAGAAGTAGAGCGAGTATTGTCTATGGTTGATGGGGTTGTACTATTGGTAGATTCAGCTGAAGGAGTAATGCCTCAAACTAAATTTGTACTAGGTAAATCTTTGAAGTTGGGGTTAAATCCGATAGTTATAATAAATAAGATCGACAAAAAAGAGGAAGCATCAGAGAAGGTGTTAAGACAGATCGAAGACTTGTTTTTACTATTAGGGGCAAACGAAGAGCAAATTTGTTTTCCGGTTTTATATGCGGTTGGTAAAGAAGGATGGGCAACTACTAGTTATAAAGAGGCTAAAGAAATTATATCTAGTAAAAAGAAGGCAGACCTTAGTCCTTTGTTTGAATTAATAGAAAATTATATTCCAAAACCTAAAGTAGATGCCAATAAACCATTTGAAATGTTAGCGACGATATTAACTGCTGATAGTTATGTTGGTAAGGTTTTAATAGGTAAGGTTTATAATGGTGTTGCTGAGATTAATAAACAGGTAAAGGTTTTGAACTTAAATGGAGAAACTAAAGAGAAGACAAAATTAACAAAACTATTTAGTTTTAAAGGTGTAGAGAAGTATCAAATAGATAGAGCTGAAGCTGGTGATATAGTGGCCATTGCAGGAGTCGAAAGTGCATCTGTATCGGATACAATATGTGATTTAGAAGTTGAAACTCCACTAAAGAGTACGCCTGTAGATCCACCTACGATGTCGGTAACTATTTCTGTTAACGATTCACCATTTGCTGGGCAAGAGGGTAAAAAGGTTACTTCTAGGATGATATTAGATAGATTAAAAAAAGAAGAAGAGATAAATGTAGCAATTAGAGTTACCGTAAATGAGTCAAATGATAAATTTGAAGTCGGAGGTAGAGGTGAATTGCAGTTGGGAGTTTTAATAGAACAAATGAGAAGAGAGGGGTTTGAAATGTCAGTTAGTAGGCCTAGAGTGTTATTTAAAATTGATGAAGCCACAAATACAAAGATGGAGCCTATCGAAGAGGTTGTTTTGGATGTTGACGAGCAATATAGTGGTGTTGTGATACAGAAGCTATCGCAGAGATATGGCCGAATGGCTGAGATGAATTATTCTGGTGAGGGTAGAGTTAGGTTGATATTTTATATTCCTTCTAGATCCTTAATAGGTTATCAGACTGAATTTAGAAATGATACTAGAGGTGCTGGGGTTATGAGTAGAACGTTTTATGGATATGAACCGTATAAAGGTGAGTTAGAGAAATCAAGAAATGGTGTATTATATTCTTCTGACACAGGTTCTACTACGGCTTACGCATTAGATAAACTATCTGATAGGGGTATTTTGTTTGTAGGCCCTGGTGTTAAGGTTTATACCGGAATGATAATAGGTGAGCATAATAGAAGTAATGATATATCTGTTAATCCTGTAAAAGCTAAGGAGTTAACTAATATGAGATCTGCAACCGCAGATATTGCCGTTAAATTACCACCTTCTAAGGCTTTGACACTTGAGGAGATGATAACATATATTCAAGATGACGAGGTTGTTGAAGTGACACCATTAAATTGTAGGTTAAGAAAGAAAAACCTAAGGAGGTAGAATTGTAATTGTTTATCAATCTATATTAAATATTTTAAAGCTTTTATTAATTCTATTTACTAGAGATGGGTTATGTAGATTTTTGTTTTTTAGATCGTTGAATGCTTTTAACATCCCTTCCCCAGTTATTATGTCATTATTAGCGGATGTTATTATTATTTCGACATTTTTATGATTAGGTGTATTTAAAAACTTATTAATTTTGCGTTCATCGTTTGTGTTCCAAAATATGCCATCGTGCCCTGTAGCCACTTGTATTATGTATTTTATATCTGCTATATCGGAAATATATTTTAGTAGATAAAAATTACTCATTATATTGTTTATATTTCTATTTATAAGTTTCTTTAACAACCTAGAGATTATAATCTTATACATAAAACTCATAAATCCATAATTTAATTTTAATCCTCCAAAATCATCTATAATCTGATATAAGTCGTAAAAACCATTTAATAAGACTACCTTTATCTTAATATTCTTTTTAATTATGTACCTCTTTAAATTCCGTAAAACTAGTAGACTTACCCAGACACCTAGAGACCAACTTACTATATATATTTCAGTTTTCCCTGATTTTATGATATCCTCTGCTATTTTTTTTGAATAACTTATAAAATTATCAATGTTTGATTTTTTATATTTATTTTTTGTATAAAAATATCCAGGGTATTCGTAGATAATATAATCTACATTGTTTCTATTAATTGAATTAATAAAAGGTGCTGTATGGATGTTGTCTACAAATTCAGCATTCCCATGAAAATAAATATATAGCGAATTAGAATCAGTTATTTTCTCCTTTTTATAAATTTTACAATTTTTAAAATTTTTATTGCTTTTATTACTAAAATAATTTCCAATAAATAGAAATGTCTCTATTAAATTCTGTAAATGGTAATTATCTAATAAATCTGATGGAATTATATGTACTTTACATACGCATCCAATCAATATTAAATATCTTATATTCATAATTGTGTATATTGACTATTTAGGTTAATATTACTTTATAATAACTTAATAATTATTTATATTTATAATTTACGATTATTTATTTTATCTAATTAACATGTTGAAAATCTCTGATTTGTCATTCGTTCTTGGCAATAAGCAACTTTACGATAAATGTTCATTGGAGATAAATAAAGGTGAAAAAATTGCTTTAATAGGTGCAAATGGTACTGGAAAATCTACATTAATGAAGTTGATAATTGGGGAGTTAAAGCCAGATGAGGGCACTATAACGTTAGATAAAGGTGTTACATTAGGTTTTTTCAACCAAGACTTACTGTCATATAATACCAATGAAAGTATTAAAAATGTGGCGATGAAAGCTTTCGATTATGTTATATCCTTAGAAAATGAGCTTGAAAATATTTCTAATGGTTCTATAAGTATAGATCCAAAAGAGCTAAATAATAGGATTACTCATATATTGCGAGAAATAGAATACCACGATGGATATGTTAAAGAATCTAAAACTGAAAAGGTTCTTGAATCAATGGGGTTTAAAACATCAGATCTAGATAGGCCATTGTCCGAATTTTCAGGAGGTTGGAGAATGAGGGTAATGTTAGCTAAATTGCTATTACAAAAACCTTCATTATTGCTATTAGATGAACCTACAAACCACTTAGATATTGAATCGATAAGATGGTTAGAAGAGTATTTAATAAAATATAAGGAGGCATTTATTGTTATTTCACACGATAGATATTTTTTGGATAGAGTCACACAGAAGACAATTGAATTAGAGAATGAAAAATTAGTTGTTTATCACGGGAATTATTCATTCTATGAGGATAAAAAGGCTAGTATAATTGAGGAAAATAAAAAAATGTTCAAAATCCAGCAAGCTAAAATTGAACAGTTGCAGGATTGGATAAATAAAAATAAAGCAAAAGCATCTAAAGCTAGTCAAGCTAAAAACATGGAAAAACGTATCGAAAAAATGGATAAGATTGAATTAATAAAGGTTAAAAAACCTAAAATAAAGTTCAATTTCGAATCTAAATCACAAAGTGGTAAATTAGTAGTTACGTTGACTGATGTAGAAAAGTCTTATGGTAATAATAGAATATTTGATAAATCGAGTGGTGTAATATGTCGAAATGATAAGATAGCATTCATAGGTGCTAATGGAAAAGGGAAAAGTACGTTATTAAGGATGATATATTATCACAATCAAACCGATCTCAATTATGAAAAACTAGATTCAGGTAAGATCGAATTTGGAAGTAATGTTGTTGCGTCATATTATGCACAGCATCAATTGGAATCGCTAAATCTAGAAAATAATATAGTAACTGAATTGATTGAAACTAATCCTTCAAAAAGAGAAGATGAGATAAGACAGTTATGTGGTATGTTCTTATTTACTAAAGATGACGTTTATAAAAAAATTAGAGTGTTATCAGGTGGAGAGAAAGCTAGGGTGGCGCTGATTAAAATGTTGCTGACAGGTGCTAATTTCCTTTTATTAGATGAACCTACAAACCACTTGGATATAAATTCAGTAGATATTCTGGGTCAAGCAATAAGTCAATATAATGGTACATGTATTGTTGTATCACATGATAGACATTTTATAAGTACAGTAGCTAATAAGATATGGTATATAAATAATCATGTTCTCAAGGAATATCCAGGTACATATGATGAATTTATACAGTCAGGAAGAAGTTTATAAACCAAATAACTTAATGTTAGCTATTTTTTTTGGTAAAATAATATATATTGGGTTCCAAAATCAATAACCTCTTTTTGTAAGTCATTAATAGGATTAACAAAAGAATCGTTATATCTATACCATTTATTATCAACTGGGCTTCTACAAGATGCTACAAAATGATTCTCGTTACCGTTATCACTGTTTCCGATATGTGTTATGACACCATACAATTCATATATTAATTGTTGTTTATCTCTTTGCAAGACGAAATTAGTAAGATCTATTATTTCACCGAAATTTAATTTTACATTATGTATATTATTTTTACCTCTATTTAATATTAAGACTAATACGTTTGGTGATACAAATATCTTAGAACAGTAATTAGAATCATATAATTGCTTGCACATATTACAATAATTTCTATTATCTCCAGTGAATACATCTACTTTTTGATTATACATAAAACAATCATATAACGTAACTGCATTATTATTTATTTGCATATTATTATTTTTAAAATTTTTGACTTCTTCTAATGGAAATATCAAACAATTAAATATTCCATAATTATAACATATAGGGTTACAACATCCTTTTGAATTGTAAATATTTTTGCAATAATGACATTCATTCGTTGTTTCATTAAAGCCAAAAAATGTATCTGATATTATTGAACAGTTATTCTGAAACTCATTAAAGAAAGTAGAAAAAGCATTCGCTTTGTCATATTGGTTATACCCAGGTTGGTGTACAGGATTTTGGAGATTAACAGGTTGTTTTAATTCTTTATGCAGTTGTTCTAAAATGAAAATAATAAAATCTTTGGAATCTCCAGGTTGACCCTGTTTAAATAATGGATTCATTTTTTCCACTTTATTCCTAAACTCATTAGGTGAAAAAGATTTTGGACTATCTGTTGCCCATAATCGTTTTATTAAATCAAAGAAGACAGGACATAATTGATCATCATTTTTGTTGTTCACTGCTATATTATTACCAATTATTCTATGAAGATTATTCGTATTTAAGAAATAATTTGTTAACGCTTTTGTTTGACTTAAGCATTGTAAAGTTGCGTTCATAAAGCATGTTGCTCCTATATTGTTTAAACCTATAAGAGTTGGCTGTATATATGTACTTATAGGGTCTTTTTTAACATTGTTGTTATTCATGTAGCCCATGTTATTCATGTTAGCATTCATCGTGTAATTGTTATTTATGTAGCCCATGTTATTCATGTTAGCATTCATCATGTAATTGTTATTCATGTAGCCCATGTTATTCATGTTAGCATTCATCGTGTAATTGTTATTTATGTAACCCATGTTATTCATGTTAGCATTCATATTGGTCATGTTGATGTTGTTGTTATTAATGTTGTTGTTATTAATCTTAATGGCAGGGATGTTCATTTTATTATTCTTACTGTGTTCATTTTTATCATTAGCATTATTAATGAACTCCATTGTTTTTTTATTAAAATCTGATTTGTTTTTATCCGATATATTATTGGTGTCTTTTATAGGATTTTTTATTTGAGCTATTGCAGGTTGCTTATTATTTGTACCATTGTTTTTATTGAGATTATTGTTAGGATTATTGATGTTATTATTAGGATTATTAGTATTATTGTGATTATTGTTAAGATTGTTGAGATTATTGTTAGAATTATTATTAGTATTGCCAGTATTGTTAGGAATATTAAAATTGTTGTTAGGATTTATCATCTGAGTTCCTTCATTATATTCAGGTCTATTATTATTAAATTTATTCATAAATTCAAATGCGTTAAAATTATTATTTTTTTCAGTAAGCGTATCAATATTATTTATTATAGTTTGTCTTTGTTCTTCAGTAATTTCGTGTACCTCAAGTTTTTTTCCCCCCACACGAGTAGTTGATTTAGTCTTTGGTGAACTAGTTTGTTTTTTAGCACCACATTGGCAACCTTTACAGCAACCACTATTAGAACTATTATTATTCCCACCATTCTTTCCACAACAGCCCGCAAGGCATATTGTGACATTTAAGAAAAATAGTAAGTGTTTCATCATATTATATAAGTAATAATTTTATGATAAAAATAGAGCTAAAACGTCTATTTTTATTTGACTATTTTAGGCTTTTTTTATGGTATTAATTATTTTTAGATTATTATATAAAATTAGATTATTACTCATCAAAATCTAATATTCCTATTTACTTTAGACTTTTTCGTAAAATAATATATAAGGAGTTCCAGAGTCAATAACTTCTTTTTGCAAGTCATTAATCGGATAGACAGCGCCATCATTATATCTATACCACTTACCATCAACTGGACTTTTACAAGAGGCAATAAAATGCCCCTCTCCAGCACTTATGTAAGTAACAACACCATATAACCTGTATATTATCTGAGTTCCATTACGTTGCACTATATAGTTGCTAAGATCTATACCATCATTAAAATTTAATTTAACATTATAAATATTATTTTTACCTCTCTCTAACACTAAAACAAATACGTCTGGAGCTATATATATTTTTTCAGTATGATTAGCATCATATAATTTCTTGCAAATATTACAATAATTTCTATTATCTCCAGTGAATACATCTGTTTTTTGATTATACTCAAAACAATCAATAAGTGAAACCGAATTATTACTCGAATTATTATTTTTTTTATTTACCATGTTTTTAACTTCATTTAGAGGGAATCTTAACAGAAAAAAAGTGTTATAAGCATAACATATTGGGTTATTACTTGCATTTTTGCAATAGATGCATTCAGTTGCTGACACATTATATCCTCTGAATACGTCAGAAATTATTGACCCATCTGGATTATCATAAAGATGGTTATTAAAACAAATGTTCCTATCATATTGAGTCCGAGTTAGAGGTTGGCTATATAAATGATCTTGCTTTAATTCAGTGTGCAATTGTTCAAGCATAAACATAATAAAATCTCTAGCATCACCAGAATTGAATGTTTTAAATTCTGGCTTCATTTTACCTATGAGATTCATAAAATCGTATGGACTAATTGGTGGTACATTGCCATATTGATTTATCCCTGCATCTTTATTCCATAATTCTTTAATTAATTTTCGGAAAGCAGAAGCCAATTCATTTTTTTCATCTATCTTATTGTCATCATCTAAGAAATAATTTGCTAATCGCTTAGTTTGGCTTAAACATTGTAAAATTGAGTTTTTATAGCATATTGATCCCAGATTATTTATACCTACTAATGTTGGTTTTGTGTACTTATCTTTTATAATATCTTTTTTTACTTTGTTATTATTACCAAAATTATTGTAATTATTGTAATTATTGTAATTATTGTAATTATTATTAGTATTGTAATTATTATTAGTATTGTAAAACGCTTGAGCAGACTGGACAAAATAATTATAAGGATAGTTACTATAACCGTAAAAAGTATTGTTAGGACAGAAAGCGGGATTGACCGGATATTGAACATGGTTGTTAGGAATAGTGATATTATTATAGAAAGGATTGTTTATACTATTGCTATTAGCGCTAGTGACAGGTAAATTAGTGCCTTTATTAGTAATTGTGTTTTTATTATTATTTTTTAAAGGATCTATTTGTATGGTTTTATTAGGATTTAAGTTATTATTTTTATTGCTTTGAGTCTCATCTTTAGTGTTTTTTTTATTTTTATTATTATTTACATTTTTATCATTAATCTTAGTATTTTTATTATCGCTATCATTTTTATTATTTTCTGGATGATTTATTTTGTTGGTTTTATCAGTACTTAATTTATTATCTTTATTTTTTATGTGATCTATTTGTATGGTTTTATTAGGATTTAAGTTATTATTTAAGTTATTATTTTTATTGTTTTGAGTATTTATAATATTCGGTGCATTAATATTATCTTTTCTTTCTTTAATTGTATCAGTATTATCTACTATATTCCCTTTTTGCCATTTAGACATTTTAGTGGGATCTACTTTCTTTCTTTCCTCTCCGTTGAGAGTTGATTTAGCGCCTAGTGAGTTGTTTTTTTTACAACAACCACCATTACAACAACCACTTTTATTTACTTTAAGGCTATTATTATTATCACCATTCTTTGCACAACAACCAGCAAAGCATATTGTGATATTTAAGACATATAGTAAATACTTCATCATATTATATAAGTTAGTAATTCTATACATAGAATATTGATCAAATAGTTTATTTTTTTGCTATTATAAAATTTTGAGTTAGATGTAAATTTACATTACGAACAATTAAATAGAAGTTTTTATGTGTTAAAATTAGAGGCATTCTAGTTTGTATGATAAGTTAATATAACTGATATGTATTATCACGACTTAAAATTTTTCGACAAATTAATATGTAAAAATATTAGCAAAATATATGTATAACTAAACTATTTTTATATCACATGTAAATTGTATCAGTAAAAAAGTATATAAAAAATAAATAGACGTATTTATCTGTTATGTGCAAATAAATAATAATAACATAATTTGCCAAAAATTTAACTTGTTATCTGTTTTGGAGTATGGTTGTTTTATTAAAGCGTTGTTCGGCTATATTGAAATATAAACAATCGTGTAGGATTTTATTATTTAAAATCCATTAGACACAGTGCTACATGTTTTATGAAAGTATCCCAGTTGTTATAAATGTTGTCCGCAAAACGGCTATAAAGCATGAGATAATCTTTTTTAATATTTGAGGCAAATATCAGAAGAGACGTATGTCCATTATCGATACCGTTTTTACACATAGGTATATCATTACACAATTGACACAAATCAACAATCTCTGGGTCTCTGACCCCGCCAAGTGATGTTTTTGGTTTTGAGTCTAAAACTAGAGCTTTTATTTTATTATTATTATCTCTACCTACTGCGCAGACAGTTATGTAATGCTGTACGCCATCGCTCAGTATTCGTGTTATTACTGGTGTTTCTGAATAAAAAAAATGCGTTAACAATAAAAATTGCAATATTTTAGAGGCTGTATCTCTTTTTTTGGCATCAGGTCTATTTAAACTTTCAATTGCTACATATCTTGAACCTAGATTTATTTTTCCAAAATATTCTATAATATTGGTGGCGTCAATTACCCCCGGTTGATCTGATGTCTCATCCCATATTCCTCCATTTTTACGATATACTTGTATAACTGCATTATTATAAGTCGCGGGATCGTATACTGAATTACTTATAGTTCCTTTACCAGCGAGATGTAAAAAATAATTTTGTACATTTTGCATGGCAAATATTCCACAGCAACTATCAGATTGAACACCGGCTGAAATTTGTTTAAAATATTTAGATCGATTTGAAAAATCAACATTTTTTGCGTTATTCATAGCAACATTAAGTATATTATTGATATTGCTTCCTGCTTGTTCCCACCATATATCTTGCAGAGAATTACATGGTTGATTTTGTGACATTTTGGTATTAAACCATGCTTTAAACATGTTTATGGAGTTTATAAAATTTATGTTATTCCTGTTATTATTTATATTAATCATATTGCTATTCATATTAGTTATGTTATTATTCATATTAGTCATGTTATTATTCATATTAGTCATGTTATTATTCATATTAGTCATGTTATTATTCATATTAATCAGGTTGTTGTTATTGTAAAAATTCATGTTATTATTCATTTGATAATTCATGTTGTTATTATTATTGTTTATATTGCTGTTATTATTATTAAAATTATTGTTATTTATAAAATAATTTGCACTGCAAATCCCCTTATTCATGCAATTATTTATGTTATTATTCATGTTGTTATTTATATTGTTATTATTCATGTAAAAATTATTATTGTTATTATTATTGTAAGAATTATTAATATTCATCTTGTTATCTAACATTTTCATTGTATCACCATTAAAAGGTGATATCTTTTTATCTGTTTTATTGTTAGTATTTTTGTATGCATTAGAATTATTGTTATTAGTATTTAAATTATTATTGTTACTGATATTATTATTTAAATTATTGTTGTTATTACTATTATTATTAGTATTTAAATTATTATTGTTACTGGTATTATTATTTAAATTATTGTTGTTATTAAAAGTACTTAGATTATTGTTAATAGGTGGTACTTGAATATTTCCATTACCAAATTCAGCATTATTAAATGGATTTAATAATCCATTACTATCAACATTGTTGGCTTGACTACTTAGATTAGTGTCATTTATTCTCCTTTCACATTCCTCGGAAATTGATTTAGTTTTTTGGAGACCAGCTGATTTTTTAGAACTATCTCCACCTTTACAACAACAACACCCTTTATCCACACCTTCTTTTTTACAACAAAAAGCAAAAGATATTGTAATATTTAAAACATATAGTAGATATTTAATCATATTATATAAGTTAATAAATCTATCCCATAAAATTGACCAAACAGTTTATTTTAGTTATTGTAGACTTTCAATGTTAGGCACTAATTATTTTTAGATTATTATAAAATTTTTTTATTATCCATCAAAACTTAATTCTTCTAGTTAGTTACTTTCTCATAAAATAATATATAAGTAGTTCCAAGGTTAGCAACCTCATTTACAAAATCATTAATTCTAGTAACAATTGAATCGTTATATTTATACCAATGACCATCAATTGGGCTTCTACAACTAGCAATAAAGTGTCCATTAGCGTTATTTCCTATTTGAGTAATTACACCATATAATTTATATCTTTGAGTGTTGCGCTTATCATATAAAAAATTAGTAATATCTAAATACTCACAAAAATCCACTTTCACATCACACTTCCAATTTTGGTCTCTATTTAATGATAAAATTAATACATTCGGACTAATGTCTATACTTGAGCTTATTTGAAGAGTGGATATTGTTTGGCATATACTACAACTACACATAGGTAATGATGAAGGTTTTAGATACTGATAAAGACAATCCTGTAATGTAACATAATTAGTTTTTTCCAGTTGTTTGCTATTTTTTAAATCGTTAGCCTCTTTTAAGCTGACTACAAATTTATACTCCATCGAATAACTATACACATTTTTTGTTATGCCAGAATTATAGCAATTTGTACATGTCTGTATATCTTGGTTAAGATGCATGAATATCTTGGTAATAATTGAATCTCCTTGGAGACTAGACAAGTAACTATCACGCGAACTATCTCTATCATAATGATCAGGTTTTTTGTAATAAGTAGGCTTGGTGTTAGTCTTCAAGTTATCATTTAGTTTTGGTAGAAGATCAGTAAGAAAATTGTTAGGATCTCCTGGTTTATCTTTTGTATGATATCCAAGTTCTATAACTATTTCAATGAATTCTTCAGGTTCAAATGCCTTTTCCCCACACCTATCAACAGCATTGTAGTCTTTATTCCACAAAGTTTTTATCAATTGTTGGAAAGCATAAGCCAATTTATTTTCTTCATCTATCTTAGTGTTATTATCTAAGAAGTAATTTGCTAATAGTTTAGTTTGGCTTAAACATTGTAAAACTGAGTTTATATAACATGTTGAACCTAAATTCGTTAGACCTATTAATGTCGGGGCCTTATATTCACTTAAAGGACCACCAATATTATAGTTAACAATATTGTTAAAATTATTATTAAAATTATTATTAAAATTATTATTAAAATTATTATTGTTATTATTTGTATTATTCATGTAAGACATATTGTTGTTGGTGTTATTGCAATTGCTGTAATTGACATTATTGGTGTTGTAATTATTGTTGTAATTATTATTGTTGTAATTACTGTTGTAAATGTAGCCGTAATTGATGTTATTGTTCTTGAAATTGTTGTTGTAATAGTTGTAATTACTGTTGTAATTGTTGTAATTGTTGTTTAAATTAGTGCTATATCCGTTATTAAATGTGTAAGGATTATTGCTTTTGTTACTACTAGGATTAGCATTAGTCACAAAATTGTTTACTAAGTTATTAGGGAATAATGTTTGTCCCAAGGCTTTATTGTTGGTATTATTGATATTGTTTGTAATAGCATTGTTATTGGTATTTTTGATATTGTTGTTATTATTGGTATTATTGATATTGTTGGTAATAGCATTGTTATTGTTATTGTTGTTATTGTTATTGTTGTTATTGTTGGTAATAGCATTGTTATTGATATTGCTGATATTGTTGTTATTATCGTTATTAATATTGTTGATTTTGGTATTATTGGTAATAGTAAAAGGAGGTATTTGAATACTTTTATTACCAAATTTTGTACTATCAGGTGGATTTAATGGCCCATTAGCAACAACATTATTGTCTTGGTTAGCTGTATTACGACTACCTACTTTCTCACTTCTATCTTCGTCAGGAGTTGATTTATGCCCTTCCGAACCAGCTGTATTTTTAGCGCAACACTCACCCTTACAACAACCACTTTTATTTTCTTAAAAACTATTATTATTACCATTCTTCTTTCCACAACAACCAGCAAAGCATATTGTGATATTTAAGACATACAGTAAATACATCATATATATTATATAGTTAACATTCTATACGTAAAATATTGATAAAATAGTTTATTTTTAAATATTAGAAACTTTACAATACCAATACTAATTAGATATAAATTACTATATAACATTTAAAATCATTAGGAGAAAATGGTTTACTACTACTAGCATTCCATAGGTATTTAATTAAACCTAGGATGGTTGGAACTAATTGGTATTCTTCATTTTTACAATTGTTATTAATTATTTTATTTCCATTATCCCTGTCTAGGAAATAATCAGTTAAATTTTGTGTTTGACTTAAACATTGTAAACCCGAGTTCATAATTATCACTATTATTATTTAACAGTGTAGTAACATTATGGTCCTTTATTCTATTTACATTCTCTCCTGGAATAATTGATGAAGATTTTTGATTCCCAGTAGGTTGTTTTGAAGAGCATTCGCCTCTACAACAACCATCATATATACTTGTATGCCTAAGTAGTTTAATGGCTCTATTTTATGATACAGATTATGCTATTGTACGTTTTTATGTTATTGCTCGTTATATCCTCTCATATATCAATAAATATGGGCTTCCTTGATTAATATTAACGTTCTTATCAGTTACTTTAGAATCGTTAAACTCATACCATTTGTTAGTTTGAGTATTTTTACAAAAAGCGATATAGTGTCCACCCTGCCCTGAAGAACCCAAATGCGTACAAACACCTATTAACCTATATATAATCGGAACGCCAAAGTTATGACAAACATATTTTGTTATATCTAAATTTTCATTAAAATCAAATTGTGATGGCTTGTAAGCTTTATTTATACCGTAATCGATGTTGATTATCAAATATTTAGATGGTTGTATTATTTTATTAGTCGTTTCTGCATCTTCCAAATTTTTACAAATGTTACAATAAAATTTATTTTTTCCACTTAATTGTTGCGGTATTAACATATCCTCAAATCCATTTAAAATATTAAATTTTCTATTACTATATTTAAACATTGGAATAGAGAGGATTTCAAACTTTTGATAATTATATATATGATATTTACATTTATGACATATAGTTTCAGTTTCATAAGTTCCCAAGATATGTTTTGTCATAATTGAGAAATCAGTAGCGTTATACGTATTCATAAAGCCCCAAAATGTAGCTTCTCTATTACATTGATTTGATTGAGGAAAATTAGGAGCCTTTTGGTCACCAAAATAATTTAGTTCTGCATGCATTGTTTGCAGTAAATATTGCATTAAATCCTTTGCATCGTTAGTTTCAAATGCTGTAAATTGGCTATTATATTTAGCGAGAGTTTTTTTGAAATTTTTTGGGGCATATGATTTCCCATTCCCTTTTGTGACTCCTTCAACTACCTCATAAAAAGCTTTTGATATTTCTCCTTGGGAATCAGCTAATTTATTTCTCGACTTCAACATGTTTTTATCTTTTGGGTATTCGTATATGAAATAGTCTATTAAATCCATTATATGCAATAAACATTGGAGAACAGCGTTCATATAACATGTTGAACCGACGTTATCAAGACCTTTTAATGGAAAATAAGATTTCCGTTCCACTGGTGCGCCCTGGTGGTTAAATGTATTTACATTTTGGCTTGGTTGAGTTATTATATTTTGATTAATACTTTTTACATCTGCGTTTGTAGTTAGAGCTTTCTGCCCAATGTTTAGTAAATTTCCAGCGTTACTTGACGTTCTTTGTTTAATATTTTCTAAATTTTTAATGTTATTTTTTAATAAACTATGCATGTTTCCTTTAGAAGGTAATTTTTTATCTTTCACTTCTGTTTGTAGCTCTCCAACTTCGTTATTGGCTTTTTTATCACTATTTGATTTTACGTCGTGCTTTTTGGTGCAGCAACAGCATCCATTTTTAAAAAATTGGTTATTACAACCAGCGAAATATACCTGAATGCTTAGTAAAAAATACAAAAGATACAGCATACTAGTAATTTAAGAGATTATTATCGAAAAATAATTTCTATTCTATTTTCTCAATGTATTTTATTAGATTTTATTTTTAATCAATGACAGTTTGAATTTATTATATAATTTGTATTTCTATTAAATGTGTTATTCATTTCAGATTTGCCATACTGATTATTATTGTCTCTAATATTGTTATTCATATTATTTATTTGGTTCATGTTATTCATTTTGTTCACGGTATTATTCATGTTAAAATTATTGTTATTATTCACGTAATTATTCATGTTATTATTTACGTGATTCATTTGGTTCGTATTATTATTCCTATTATTATTCATGTAACTCATTTGGTACATGTTATTATTCATGTTATTATTCATGTTATTATTCATGTTATTATTCACGTAATACATTTTGTTCATGTTATTATTCATGTTAAAATTATTGTTATTATTCATATTATAATTCATATTGTTATAATTATTGTTATAACTATTGTTATAATTATTATTATAATTCTGATAACATTGATTACCATTAATCGTACTATTGTTCGTATTATTATTTTCGTCTATTCTTTCATATAATAATAAATATGGACTTCCTGTATAAATATCTTTTTTATCACATCTACTTACCTGTGAATCGTTAAACTTATACCATTGCCCAGTTTCCTTATTTTTACAAAAAGCAATATAATGTCCAGTCGATCCTGATTGACCTAAATGTGTGCAAACACCTATTACCCTATATTTAATTTTGGTACCAAAGTCAAAGCAAATAAATTTTGTTATATCAATTATTTCATCAAATTTAACTTGAGAAGGCTTGAATGCTTTATTTTTACCATAATCAATATTAATTAATAATTTATTAGGTGG
>AUXO018530057.1_pt1 | contig 19607 bp, 16 predicted proteins | sample 768731 | NCBI WGS metagenome assembly AUXO01 (sample SAMN02715735, study PRJNA202380) | gut metagenome | biome: sheep rumen | host: Ovis aries | place: New Zealand: Palmerston North
CACCACCCAAGGGAAAAAGCTTTTTACAGAACTGGCACAGTCGTTGCTCCCCTCCGACCAGCCAGCCGAATTTAACCAGGCGATGATGGACTTCGGAGCCATTCAATGCACTCCCGTCTCGCCCAAGTGCGACATCTGTCCCCTGCAAGAGACCTGCGAGGCTCTGCGCACCGGACGCATCAGCGAACTGCCCGTGAAAGAACGCAAGCTCAAGATTCAGACCGTCCGCCTCACCTATATATATATAAGATGTAATGGCAAGACAGCCATCCGCAAGCGTCCAGCAGGCGGCATCTGGCAAGGGCTGTGGGAGCCCGTTGCCTTGCCTGCATTCACTCTGGGGGAGAATGCCAACAATCCGAACGGCAATCTCCCCACCATGGGAGACTTCGAGCAAGCAATCCTGCTTCGCAAAGATGTGAAGCACGTCCTCACCCATCGTATCCTCCTTGCCGACTTCTACCTGCTTGAGGCGCAAGAGCCACCCACTCTTCCCGAAGAATACATTTGGGTGGACGAGTCCGACCTCGACCGCTATGCGTTCCCACGCCTCATCCAGATTCTCTTCGAGTCCCTTTGAAGGCACACACCGCAACGGGTGAGAACCACGTGACGGCGGAGCATCAAAAGCGGAAACGACACTTGCCGTCAACAGTCCCTTCCTGTACCTCAAAAACGGTGTGAGTCACACCGCCACCCTCGGTCTGAGTCACACCGATACCCCCGGTGTGACTCAGACCGTTTTTATAGCGCAGGAAGAAGCATTAAGGACATTGTCCCTCAGGCAGGGGCATAAAACCGTCTCATGCTAATTCTGAGAACACAAATCCTCACAAATTAGGATTGCACGCCCGAAGCAAAGTCCGTAACTTTGCAGCGTTTTTCAAACTCACCCAGTAAAAAGAAAGCTTTTAGGTATGAATTTTTTAGGTCTCATCATTGCTGTAGCCACCTTTTTGGTGATAGGCGTGTTCCACCCCATCGTCATCAAGTCGGAGTACCATCTGGGCACCCGCTGCTGGTGGGCCTTCCTTGTGGCAGGCATCGCTTTCATCGTGGCGTCGCTCTTTGTGCAGGACGATGTGCTCAGCCCCATTCTCGGTGTGGTGGGTTGTTCTTGTCTGTGGAGCATCCTCGAGCTGTTTGAGCAGAAGAAGCGTGTGGAACGTGGATGGTTCCCGATGAATCCCAAGCGTAAAGATGAATATCAATCAAAACCACATAAATAACTATTTCCTAAAACGTATGAAAGCTATCAAATTCTTAGCACTGATGCTTGTTGCGCTGGTCGGTATGACCGCCTGCAACGACGATGACAACGAAGGCGACGGGAACAACACACCCAAACCCATCAACATCAATCAAAAAGGTTACATCTTCGTGTCTTCCAACTATTTCCAGGACATGTACTATGGCAACAATGCCACGCTGAAAATCTATCCAGCGGAAGAAAACCAGTACAACGTGGAGTTTCACGACCCACAGTGGGGCGACGTGACTTTCGAGAACGTGACACTCCGTCCACAGCTGGCTGGCACAGGAACCTTGAGCATGAACTATCGCGGCAAGGATGGCAGCTATGAGGCTGTACTCAGTGGCACCATGATGATGCCTATCATCAGCATGCCCTCAGTAATGGGTGGCACCACCATCACATTCTATGCAGGCACAGCTCCCGTGGCATGCCAGCTGGAAGGCAAACACAACGGAATCAATTCCGTGATGGTAGGCGACAGCTACGGTCCTTATGATGTAAACGCAACTTACTCCATCAGCGCAAACCCTGACGGAACTCTCAACCTGACAATTCCTGAGTATTCTATTGAGGGTACACCTATCGGTGATATTACTGTTGGAAAATCTGTCATCAAGAACATTGCTTACGACTCAAAGAAAAAGGCATTCTATCGCGTCTATGGCGAAGACGGACTTAACATCCACGTCAAAGTGGTCGGAAGCAGATCATTTGAAGATGATTATGCCTTCGCTCAAGACAGCTATGTCCTGATTGAGCAGACAGAAGCTGGCATCAAGGTGACCAACTCGTTCCAGCCAGGTCGTATGCCATTCCCAATCAAAGCAACATTCACAGAAGAAATTGCTGGTGGAAAGGAGTAATCCGACATATTATCTTATATTGACACTAACTGCCCTGTTTTCCCTCTCGGCTTGTCATGGAGTGCTTGACGAACTCTATGACAAGCCCAAAGAGGGCATAGACGTCAAGGAAGGGCAACTGTATATCGATGCATCCAGCTGGACCGACTGGTTCTTCATCGACTTCAATGCAGCCAACAGAAACTTTGCCGAAGGAGGCACAGGGAGTGCCTTTGTGAAGATGGGAATCCCTTTGGGAGACGCTGAGGCAAAGAGCACGAAGGAACACCCCGTGCAGCAAACAGGCATCTACACTTATTGGTACGACGTGTTCGGGAAAGGTGTCTCCAACAACGAGTTTGACAGTTTCAAACCCGCTGATGCACAGCCCGAACCAGAGACATGGCACATTGCCGTGCATCGCAACAATGTGCGCACCAATGGCGGAGCCGTGTATGAGACCACCTACACATCAATGAAAAGCCTGCCCGAGAGCAGCGAGGCTTTTGCCGACGCCACATTCACTGAAGACGAATGGAACGAACTGGATGTGTGGACCATACAGAAGCAGATGCTCAACGGCCTCATCGGCAATCAAGGCATCGCCATCAACCCCGTGCTGTCTGGATGGCTGAGTGTGGAGTTTCCTCCACCACCCAACTTCAAACTCAACAATCATGTGTTCATCGTCCGCTTCAACGATGGCAGCTATGCAGCCGTGCAGCTGGAGAACTACCAGAGCCCTGCCGGTGTGAAGTGCAACTTGACTATTAACTATAAATATCCGTATTAATCTCGCTCGGACGTAAAACTATCGACGTTTTGAGACACACGCTACTATACATATTGCTCTTTGGAATCACGCTGCTGAGCCATGCAGCGGAGATGGACTCTGTCTTCTACCTAAACGACGTGGTGGTAACTGGCACACGCACCTATAAGCTGTGGAAGGATGCACCCATACAAACACGCATCATCTCCGCCGACGACATCAGGAAGGCGGATGCCACCAACGTGGAGGACCTACTGCAGCAGGAGATGCCCGGAGTGGAGTTTTCCCTAGCTATGAACCAGAAGAAGCACATGAACTTCTGCGGCTTTGGCGGACAGAGCATTCTCTTCCTTGTGGACGGCGAACGATTGGCAGGCGAGACAATGGACGACGTGGACTTTACCCGTCTGGATATGGCCAACGTGGAGCGCATCGAGATTGTGAAGGGAGCCGCCAGCGCACTCTATGGCAGCAATGCAGGAGGAGGTGTCATCAACATCATCACGAAAGAGAGCACCGAGCCTTGGACACTGAACCTGAACGCTCGGATGTCACGCCACAACGGGCGACGCTTTGGAGGTTCATTCGGATTGAACGGGAGCCACTTGAAGAATATGCTGAACGTGAACAGCAACTCTGTGGACAACTTCAACGTGCACAATACCGACAACCCAGCTGCGCAAGTGGTCAACACCGTGTATGGCGACCGTACTTGGAGCATCAAGGACAGGCTCGTCTATACCCCTACCGACAAGTTGAAACTCATTGGACGAGCAGGATACTTTTATCGGGAACTGGTCCGAACAGCCGATACGCCAGAACGGTACAGAGACCTTAACGCTGGACTGAAAGGACTGTGGGACATCAGCAAAAATAACCAGATCGAGCTCTCTTACTCATTCGACCAATACGATAAATCGGACTATCTCAAGATACCCCACCTGGATGTGCGCGACTACAGCAACGTGCAGAATACCGTAAGGGGCATCTACAACTACCACGACTGGAAAACAGGTAGCATCCTCACCGTTGGCGCAGACTTCATGCACGACTACCTAATGAACAAGAACTTGGGCCAGGAAGAGGTGAAGCAAAACACCTTTGATGCTTACATCCAGTACGACTGGCTTATCAACCCACAATGGGAAGTGGTGGGCGCTGTGCGCTACGATTATTTCTCAGACAAAAAGGACTCTCATTTCACTCCTAAACTGACAGCACGCTATCAGCCCATTGACAACCTGAACCTGCGTCTCGGCTATGGCATGGGCTTCCGTGCACCAGCTCTGAAAGAGAAGTACTACAACTTCGACATGGTGGGCATCTGGATTATCAGAGGCAACAAGGACCTGAAAGCGGAACTCAGCCATAATTTCAACGCCTCGGCCGACTACACTACAGGAAACTACAACTTCACCGTATCGGCCTACTACAACAATGTACGGAACAAACTCGCTACTGGCGTTCCGCATTACATGCCCGAAGACATACAGCAAAAACAATTATATCTCGACTACGACAACCTCGACAATTATTTCGTCTTTGGCGGAGAAGCCACAACACAAGCACGCTGGGACAATGGTCTGAGCGCCAAACTGTCCTATGCCTACACAAATGAGCGGATGCCCAAGGACAAAGCGGGCAACACCATCAACAATCAGTATATCCCCGCCAGAAAGCATGCCATCACAGCACGCATAGACTGGGACAAGCAGTTCACCCGGAACTACGGGCTGCTCGTCTCCCTGAATGGGCGCTTCCTCTCTGGGGTAAAGAACGTGGAGTTTGTCGATTACTACGACATCGCCAAGGGCACCAATACCATCCACTACCCAGCCTACACACTCTGGAAGCTCTCTGCAGTCCAGCGCTTTGGCAAGGCAGTCAAGCTGACGGCCGCCCTTGACAACCTGTTCAACTACAAACCTAAATACTATTATTTCAATAGTCCCCTAACAGATGGCACGAATCTGATGCTCGGGTTGTCCATCGACATCAACAAATTGTTCTAAAAACAGTTCCGTCGCTTGACAAAAGCAAGAAAAGCGGCCTATTTTCTTGCTCTTCTGCACCTTTCTTCCTATCTTTGCATGTTTTTTGGCCCCAGTGTCAACACTGGGCATTGTTCTATACTATAACCAAACAAGGATATGAAACAACTACTTCTTGGTGACGAAGCTATTGCTTTGGGGGCCATCAACGCGGGTCTTTCCGGCGTGTACGCCTACCCTGGAACTCCGTCAACCGAAATTACAGAGTTCATCCAGACCAACAAGGTGGCACGCGAACGCGGCATCCACAGCCGTTGGTGCACGAACGAAAAGACTGCGATGGAGGCCGCTCTTGGTATGTCGTATGCAGGCAAGCGCGCCTTGGTATGCATGAAGCATGTGGGCATGAACGTATGTGCTGATGCCTTCGTCAACAGCGCCATCACTGGTGTGAACGGTGGTCTTATTGTCTTGGCTGCTGATGACCCATCCATGCACTCTTCACAGAATGAGCAAGACTCTCGCTTCTATGGCAAGTTTGCATTGATTCCCGTATTTGAACCATCAAATCAGCAAGAAGCCTACGATATGGTCAGCAGCGCCTTCGAACTCTCTGAGAGCATGAAGGTGCCCGTATTGCTGCGCATTGTAACTCGTCTGGCTCATAGCCGCGCCGCCGTTGAAGTAGGCGAACTGAACAATGAGAACGCCCTCAATCCAAGCACAGACCAGTGGGTGTTGCTGCCAGGCATCGCACGTAAGAAGTACGTCGATTTGTTGGGCAAGCAAGCCGAGTTCGAGAAAGCCAGCGAAACTTCTGCATACAACAAGAAGGAAACTGCTGGCCAGAAAGTCGGCATCATCGCCTGCGGTATTGGTTACAACTATGTGAAGGAGAATGTAGGTGACAATGCCGACATCCTAAAGATTTCTCAATATCCTCTCTCGCCCAAAGCCATCAAGGCTTTTGCCGCAGAGCATGAGTCTATCCTCGTTGTGGAGGACGGACAGCCCGTTGTAGAAGAGGCCATCGCTGGCATGGTGGGAGCAGACTATCCCATCAAAGGACGTCTCACTGGAGACCTACCACGCACAGGCGAGTTAACCCCCGACTGTGTAGCAAAGGCATTAGGCAAGCCCGCAGGTCCTGCGTTCGACAATGCAAAGAACCTTGCAGGACGTCCTCCCCAGCTCTGCCAAGGCTGCGGACACCGTGACGTGTACACGGCACTGAATGAAGTATTGGCTACTTATCCCGACTACCGTGTATTCGGTGACATCGGCTGCTATACGCTTGGTGCATTACCACCTTTCAAGGCACTCTCCAGCTGCGTTGATATGGGTGCCAGCATTACCATGGCAAAGGGAGCTGCTGATGCAGGACTTTTCCCTGCAGTAGCCATCATCGGTGACTCAACCTTCACCCACAGCGGCATGACAGGACTGCTGGACGCCGTGAACGACAAGTCAAACATCACAATCGTTATCAGCGACAACCTCACTACGGGCATGACGGGTGGACAGGACTCTGCCGGCACCAACAAGTTCGAGGCCATCTGCCTCGGTCTTGGCGTAGAACCAGAACATGTGCGCGTGGTTGTTCCTCTTCCTAAGAACATGCCTGAAATCACTCGCATCCTGAAGGAAGAAATCGAATACAACGGAGTTTCAGTGATTATTCCACGTCGTGAGTGCATCCAAACAGCGGCACGTCACGCAAGGGAACGTCAAAAAGCAAAGGAGGCAAACAAATGAAAAAAGACATCATACTCTGCGGTGTTGGCGGACAAGGAATCCTCTCCATCGCAACTGTGATTGGCGAAGCCGCCACAGAAGCAGGCTTGAACCTGAAGCAAGCCGAAGTGCACGGAATGAGCCAACGAGGCGGTGACGTACAGTCAAACCTCCGTCTCTCAACGGAGAACATCTACAGCGACCTCATCCCACAAGGCGGCACAGATGTAGTCATCTCAATGGAACCAATGGAGGCCCTGCGTTACTTGCCCTATCTTTCCAAGAAAGGCACCATCGTAACGAGCTCGAAGCCTTTTATCAATATTCCGAACTACCCAGAAGAGGCAGCTCTCATGGCAGAGCTCGACAGCATGCCTTCTGTGGTCAAGCTTGATATTGAGTCTGTGGCCAAGGACGCAGGCAATGCCCGCGGCGCCAACATGGTGCTTCTCGGCATGGCAGCTCCTTTCATAGAGATTCTCACGGTTGAACAACTCCGCAAGGCTATCGCCATCATCTTCGCCCGCAAAGGCGAAGCTGTTGTAGAAGCCAATCTCAAGGCTTTCGATGCAGGCGTTGCAGCTTCCAAACAACAATAACCCCAAACACAAACCTTTATGATTCACAACCCCAAAATGGAGTGCATGGACCGAGAGTCTATGCGCAAGCTACAATCTGAACGTCTGATTCAAACCGTCAAAAGATGCTACGAGAATGTTCCATTCTACAAAAAGAAGATGGACCGCATGGGTGTTAAGCCCGAAGACATCCGTAGCATTGACGATATTTACAAGTTGCCATTCACCACTAAGCATGACCTGCGCGACGAGTATCCATTCGGTCTGCAGGCCGTACCGCAGAGTGAGATTCGACGCATTCATGCCTCATCGGGCACAACAGGAAAACCCGTTGTAGGCACCTATACAGAGAACGACCTGAAAATGTGGGCAGAGTGCGTAGCACGCGTTTTGGCTGTTGGCGATATCGGTCCTGGCGACGTTGTACAGGTAGCTTACGGATACGGACTGTTCACTGGAGGCCTAGGCGCTCACGACGGAGCAGCTGCACGTGGAGCTATTCAGCTGCCTATCTCTGCAGGCAACTCTGCCAAGCAGATTATGCTGATGAAAGACTTTGGTACAACGGCATTGTGCTGCACTCCTTCCTACGCCTTGCATCTGGCAGAAGTAATAGAGCAGAACCCCGACATCAACATAGAGGACTTAAAGCTAAGAGTCGGTTTCTTCGGTGCCGAACCATGGACTTGGGGCATCCGCCGCGAGTTGGAGAAGAAGCTGCATATCAAGGCGATTGACATCTACGGACTGACAGAGATGTGTGGCCCTGGCGTTGGCGGCGAGTGCCAGTATCAGAATGGCACACACGTGGCCGAAGACATGTTCTACCCTGAAATCATCAACCCCGAGACACTGGAACCTGTTGCACCAGGTGAAGAGGGCGAGTTGGTGTTCACATCTCTCTGCAAGGAGGCCATGCCAATCCTCCGCTACCGTACACGCGATCTCACCCACCTCATCTACGAGCCTTGCGAATGTGGACGCACTACGGTTCGCCTTGGAAAGATTTTGGGACGCAGCGACGACATGCTCATTATCCGTGGTGTGAATGTATTCCCTTCACAAATCGAGACCATCTTGACAGAGTTCCCTGTATATACACCACAGTACTTCATCACGGTGGACCGCAAGAACAATGAAGATACCTTTGACCTCGATGTAGAGTTGCGTGCCGAATACTTCTCACCCAACCCCGCCAAGCAGATGCCATACATCAAGCCACTTTACGACCGCATCGTCAGCATGGTGGGCATCAAGCCAAACATCCACATCAAGGAGCCTGGCAACATCGAGCGTTCGATTGGCAAAGCAAAGCATGTGCTCGACAAGAGAACACTCTTGTCTGACTGGAAATAAAGCACGAACTGAACTAAAGAACCGATGTGCCCCCACATCGGTCAGTCAAAGTGCCCCACATCGGTTCATCGATGTGGGGCACTTCGTTTTTGGGGGCATTGAGGCCTCTCCTTTTGACACACCCTCCCCGTTTATCGTTTTTCTTATCGGCGCTCTCGCATCAAACGCCATTCACGAGGAGTAAAGTCCGCTGTAGAAGGCTGATAGGAAGGATCGGGCATATACCACCAGAACTGACTGAAAAGTTTTCTCAAAGACGCTTTCTTGAACACATAACCTCTATTAGCATAAGGAAGGTTACGCGCCAAGGACTCCGGTATCTTCTTTCCCTCCTCCGACCAAAGAACGTATGTATCACTACGATCATAATAAGTTCCTGGAGCCAATCCGCTAAAGCTCGTATATGTATCAGCAGATTGGATATAGAAGTCCGCGCTGGGCAGAAAGTCCGTTGTATGCCACTCCACAGTGCCGTTACGCAAGGCAATCTCTACAAAATCTTCATTTCCCCACCCAATCTGTGTGTGCCGTATCTTCCCAGCACCTTCAATGACGCGGAAATCAGAGCCAGAGAACAAAGAGTCAGCCAGCAGGAAATGCTTGGCCGTGTTAGTTGCAGAAATACGCAAAGTGAAATCACCGATATGTCCACCCTTCCAACGCGCTGCAGGTGTTAACCAATAAGGCACTTCAAACGTACGTCCTACACCATATGACATGCGGTAGCGATAAGTGTGGTGAACACGGTTAAGTCCTGCATGAAAAGAAGCCTTGAAGCAGTAAACATAAGAATAGCGGGCAAACTCTCTTTCATCCTCATCTTCCGGCATTCGGAAAGGCTTATCAAACTGCCCTGGCTCCACAACAGCGTTCGTGTAGTTAAGGTACTCTCCATTCATCTCCACACTAAACTGACAGATGTAGGGATGTCCGCCCAACGGATTGATGCTATCGCCCGTATTATATGGGTTCGATGCTTCAAAACCCATATCTACGACCTTATCAGTCCCATGATTGAAGAGTTCATACAGCACATCTACCTGGGCATATCCATCATCACACAAACCGATGGTCAGCACTTCTTTCTCTATTGAGATGTCCGTCTCATGAAGGGGGACCAGCTGGTTCCCTTGAACATAATACACACCATCGTTGGCCCATGCGAATGACGCCACACATACGGTCAGCAAAACAAAAAGCAATCTTTGTTTCATCATCTCGATATCACTATTATTATTTAAGCTCAAAGTGTTGGTAGTCTTTGCATGTGCGCCAATCGCCTCCCCACGCAAAGCCTTGTTCTTTGAAAAGTCGAACACACAAATCATCGCCTGTAATTTTGTAGCGGAACTGTTTCGTCCGGTCACAATAAGGCCTGCCTGTCGACGGCTGCACAAAGCGAGTGCCATCCTTCCTGTCCTTATAGTAAGGGTTGTAAAGCGTGTTAATATCCACAGCTAAACCACGGGCATGCTTAGAGAGCGTTCCTCCACTCCTCGCTACAGCACGATAGCAGAAGCAGGACGAGTTATTGGCACGCATCTGCGTTTCGTCATCTGCATTATACACATCCGGCAACAGCATTCTCTGGATAGGATAGTGGTTTTCATAAAGCGTGCGCAGAATATGCACCAATCGGGATGCGATTATCTGGTTACACACCATCTCCCCCAAATGAATCTTGCCGTCGTAATCCCAATGCAAGACACGTATATAACGAAGATTGTCACGACCAATATAAGGATTCTCTTTATAGGTTTTTCCTTGCATACGTTCCCACACCGCATCAGGAATCGGTTCACTTACAAAGCAGGCATCCAGTCCTCCGAAAGTCTCCACCTCCGCCGCTGTCACAATGGCCCCCGCACGCCAATGAGTCAAGTCATCACCATTTGGATGCACAGATGCAGCCAAGCACGGAAGAACGCCACACAGCAAGAGTGCCGTACAAACCACGCCGAAAGATAAAACAACAGCCCTTCGTTTACAATTCATACCATACACTTATTTGATTTGTTTAACCGGAATATTGAAGTACGTGTTGGGATATGGTTCGTTCTTCAGCGTAAAATGCCACCACTCCGTATCGAGCGGCTTAAAGCCATGACGCAACATGGCACGGCGCAGAATCATACGGTTCTCAAACTGCTCAGGTGTGATGGAACGCCCCTGTGGTGATTTGCTATTATCCCCAGTATATTCACCTGTCTCTGGATTGCCACAGAAATCAGGATGGCTCTCAGGGCCAAACCAATCAAACGTGCCGCCCATATCCAACTCTTTCTCTGTAGTCATGTCAAAGAGGGTCAAGTCAACAGTACTGCCACGAGTATGACCACTTTTCTCCATGATATACTCCTGTTCAAACAATACCGACTTGTCCAAGTCTGGGTAGAAGTATTCTTTCATCTTTGTATCCGGAATATCAGCAGCCCACCGCACAAAATGGTCAACAGCCACTTGAGGGCGATAAGCATCATAAATCTTCAACCGATACCCTTGCTTCACCACATCATCGCTCACAGCCTTTAGCGCGGCAGCAGCCTCCTTTGTCAGCAACGCAGTAGGTTGTTCGTAACCGTCAATACGTGCCCCGACGAAGTTATACGTCCCATAGTAACGAATTTCCAAAATGGCATCAGGCACGGCCTCTGTCAGCATGACAAACTTAGAGGAATCGTTCTGCACACTCGTGTCGTCCGACGAACAAGCCGCCAACAGAGCACACACGACACTAACACAGAGACACATCAAATGTTTCATAGATTTCATAGGCTAATACATTATTAGAAAACAAATTCAGTTCTGTTTCATACGTCTCTTGCAAAAGTACATCAATTCACACACATACACAAAAGATTTTTTGCCTTTTAAGAAAAAGAGCGACAATAAGACACGCTTATCGTGCATTTTTTGTAACTTTGCAATCGAAAGAATCTGTATATCATTAAGCAAAAATGACAACTCCATTAGATTATAACTTGGTGACGGAAGCCATCGATGGAATGGGCTTGGGCGACTTCGCTGAAGCGACCATCCGCGATATCCAGTCACTTTCACGCGTGTTGGAAGAAAAGACCGGACAGCCCTTCATCCATTTGGAAATGGGTGTGCCAGGTCTGAAACCATCAGACATTGCCTTAAAGGCAGAACAAGAAGCGTTAGCCAATGGCTGTGCCACCATTTATCCCCCAAACGGAGGAATCCCACGCATTAAGAATGCGGCGTCACGATTTGTGAAAGCCTTCATCGGCATTGACATCGACTCTCTTTGCTGTATTCCCACAACCGGCAGCATGCAAGGCACTTTTGCCGTCTTCACCGCTTGGCACCACGCAATGCCTAAGAAGGATACGGTGCTGTTCATTCATCCTGGTTTCCCTGTACAAACCACACAATGCGACGTGATTGGTTTGAAGCACATCGGTTTGGACATCCATGACTTCCGCGGCGAGGCTCTCATCAAGAAACTTGAGGAAATATTGTCGGCTGGCAACATCTGCGGCATCGTTTATTCCAACCCCAACAACCCATCATGGGTCTGCTTCAACGAGGAAGAGTTGAAAGGCATTGCCGGATTAGCCGACAAACACGACTGCATCATTTTGGAAGACCTTGCTTACTTTGCCATGGACTTCCGCCGCGACCTCTCGCATCCATTTGAGGCGCCCTATCAAGCCACCGTTGCACGATACACAGACAAGTACATCTTAGCAGTGTCTGGCTCAAAAGCATTCTCCTATGCAGGTCAACGCATCGGCGTGGCTTGCATCAGCAATGCGCTCTACCACCGTGTCTATCCATCACTGGAGCAGAACTTTGGTGTAGGCGAATTTGGAAACTTCTTCTGCAACCGTCTGATGTACACCCTCAGCAGCGGCACGACACACAGTGTACAGCACGCCATGGCCGCTCTGATGGAAGCAGCATGCGACGGCTCATACAACTTTCTGGCCGATGTGCGTGAGTATGGACGCCGAGCTAAGTTCATGAAGGACGTGCTGCTGGCCAATGGCTTCTACCTTGTCTATGACAATGACCTCGGTGCACCCCTTGCCGACGGATTCTACTTCACCGTGCAATACCCTGGCATGAACGACCTGCAACTGACTCGCGAGCTTATGTACTACGGCATTGCCGTATTCCCACTCGACACCATGGGCTCAAACGAACAAGGCGTACGCATCTGCACGTCCTTCTTCTCTAAAGAGCAAGAGCCATTGTTCAAGGAAAGAATCGAAACATTCAACAAAAACCATCAATAAGACCTGTCGGGCATGCTGGCACCATGTGACCTGCAAGTCCCATCAAAAACCAAAACCTCATGGACGATAAATCACCTTACCTTCATCCGCAGTACGAAACACTGTCACATGAAGAATTGAAAAAGCTGCAACTGGAACGGTTGCAAGCAACGGTGAAACACTGCATGAATTCACCGTTCTATAAGAAACGGTTTGAAGAGAACGGCTTAAAGCCAGAGGATATTCAGACGTTAGATGATATCCGCAAGATTCCCTTCACCACTAAGCAAGACCTGAGAGATACCTACCCGTTCGGCATTGCCAGTGTGCCACTCCGTCAGTGCGTACGTCTTCACTCATCATCTGGCACCACAGGCAATCCGACTGTTATCCTTCACACACAGAAGGACCTAGACGAATGGGCGAACCAAGTGGCCCGCAACCTTTGGATGGTTGGCCTCCGTCCCGATGACGTGTTCCAGAACTCATCCGGCTACGGTATGTTCACCGGCGGTCTTGGTTTCCAATACGGTGCCGAAAGACTGGGCATGCTCACAGTACCAGCAGCAGCAGGCAACTCGCTCCGTCAAATCAAGTTCATCAAAGACTTCGGCACCACGGCCATCCATGCTGTCCCCTCGTATGTGACCCGTCTTTATGAGGTGATGCAGCAGGAAGGCGTAGACCCTCGCAAAGACACAAAGCTGAAGGTCCTGGCCATTGGCGCAGAGCCCCACTCTGAAGAGCAACGCAAGCGCATTGAGCAGATGATGGGCGTGAAAGCCTACAACTCATTTGGCATGAGCGAGATGTGCGGCCCTGGCGTCGGCTTTGAGTGCCAGGAGCAGAACGGCCTCCATTTCTGGGAGGACTACTACATCGTTGAGATTGTTAATCCCGAGACCCTGGAGCCGGTGCCAGAAGGCGAGATTGGAGAGTTGGTGCTTACCACCCTCTGTCGCGAGGCCATGCCGTTGCTTCGCTATCGTACTCGCGACTTGACCCGTGTATTGGGCCACACCTGCCCATGTGGACGCAACCATGTCCGCCTCGACCGCATGCGCGGACGCAGTGACGACATGATGGTGCTCCGAGGGGTAAACATCTTCCCCATCCAGATTGAGAAGATTCTCATGCAGTTCAAGGAGCTTGCCAACAATTACCTTATCACCTTGACCACAGATGAGGACAACGACAACATGACCGTCGAGGTGGAACTCGAAGAACTCTTCACCGACGATTACCCACGACTTATTGCTTTGCAGAAAGAAATCAAACGCCGTCTGAAAGACGAGATTCTGCTCACTCCTCATGTGAAGCTCGTGCCTAAGGGCAGCTTACCTGTCAGCGAGGGCAAAGCCGTAAGAGTTGTAGACAAACGTAAAGTATATCAATAGCCATGACAATCAAACAACTTTCCATCTTTATTGAGAACAAAGGCGGCACCCTCATCAAGGTGCTTGACCTTTTGAGCAAGGCAGGCATACAAATTATAGCCTCGACTGTAGCCGACACAAAGGATTACGGTATCTATCGTGTACTCACCGACAATCCAGGACAGGCATATCTTATCCTAAAAGAATCAGGCATTAACGTACAACTCTCTGACGTGTTCGCTCTCAGCATCGACGATCAGCCAGGCCGTGCCGCTAAAGCAATCAAGGAGATATCTGATGCAGGTGTGAGCATCCTCTACCTCTACTCCTTCTTATGGAAAGGGAAAGGAGTTCTCGTCTTCCGTGCAGACCAAAGTGAAAAAGCAAAGGAGACCATCATTCTCAACAAGCTAACCTTCCTGACAGAAGCTGAGTTTAAATGATACCGCCTCCACCATACGAGAACACAACGACAACAAAAAGGCTGAAATGCATGTGCGCATTTCAGCCTTTTTATTCGCTATTCCCATTCACTATTGCCCTTGCGTATAAAATCATCAAAGCAGATGCGCACAAAGATAGATAGAATTATTTACGACGATCTACCACACTAGCACCTTTTGATGCTTTCCATCAGACTCCTTGACGATATTGACACCCGGCAGGGGAAAGGAACGGCGCGCCCCAGACAACGAATAATATGCACGAGATGCGTTTTTTGTAGATGGTTGACGGATGACATCAGGTTCCTCTTCCATCAACGCTAACCTGAAATTATCGAAAGCACAAATGCGTTCACCCTCAGAGTCAAGATGCAACGTCTGGCACCCCACGCGAAAAGACTCCTCTGCATCAGCATTAAAGTCAATGGAAACGGTCTCCCATGCATGAGCGGTTGACACCACTTTCTGCACCTTATTCACATACACATAAGTCCCGTCACTTATGTCGGATGCATAAATATCAGCCGACAAAGTGTAACGTCCTGCAGCCAACTTTACATCTTGGTAGAAACCTATGCTCGATTGTCCCCAACGTTGACGTACCCAAAGAGTCTGCTTACCACCTCCTGCATTCTGGGACTTAGCGGCAAAAAATTGGTCATACAATAAATCACCTCCCTTGAAAGCATTGAAGTCATTCTCGTTTCGTACAGAATAATCAACCGTCCACCCTTCTGGCACATAGATAGCCCGACTACTGCTTACGCCACTGCCAGGCAATACAGTGTATGTTCCCTCGAAGTCACCGTTCTGCAAGTCTCCCGGCAACTCCGCAACCTCAAAAGGGATACCTTGCAACTCACATATTTCTTTACGGGTAAGACACACGTTGTACATTCTGAACTGGTCAATCTTCCCCACAAAATCCACATTGTCGGCAGCATAGTCGCTATCCCACCACTGTGTACGGCCAATGTAGTTACGGGCATCTCCTGAAAGCTGTTCCAACTGATACGCTTCCACTAGATTCGCCATTCCACTCGTACTCACCTCTCCATCCACATAAATTGTCGTCAACTTGGTTGCCGCATCGTAACTGACCGCCAACTTATATTTCTGCCCCGTATTCAGCGTAGTACTACTGTTCACCATCGTCGTCGTACCGCCGTTGTACTTCACACCTGCCGACAAGGGGGCTGCGCGCAAGAAAAGGCTATTACCACTACCCGACCCAAAGTCATAGATACGTGGCGCTTTAGCGAGACTCTTAGCATTGATAGTAACAAGGAATGTAAATGAACGCAGGTCTTTCAACAGCCCCTCGGGAGCGACCTCGTACCGATTTGAGTTCCATCCATCAGCAGTATTGCCCGTCAGGTCAAGTTCTTCTTTCGAGTAGAGAAGGTTCTTCTCTATATCACGAGCCAGAGCCTTTACCTTAAAGGTACGACTTTTCTCGCCAATACTAGCGGTAAGCTCCACGTCGGCATCTTTCTTCAAAGGCATGAGCACGCCATCTGAAGTGATGATATCTTCGTCAGACGATTTCCATACTACATTCACTTGATTATTCAGCATCGTCTTAGGCAGCACAAGGTCTGCACGAGTTTCTTGGGGCAACTGGATATGTTGAAGAGCCTGTTGATATTCCTGTTTCTTATATTCTGCCTGCAGATTCTTGACACGCTCCTGCACTGTAAGAGGTGATGCACAGGCATAGAACTCCTCTGTCACCCATAGCCCTTGGCCGTAATTCTCTCCATTGCCATTAAAAACAATATCGTTCAACCCTTCAACCTCGATTACTTGGTCAACAAGCCCATTGCGGTAGGTGGTCATCACTTTACCATCATAAGTCATCGTGAGAACCCACATGGGAAGTTCCGTTGGATGATTATCGCCATTAGTTCCATTACTTTGAGTAGCCCAATTATCCGAAGTAAGCAAACGGTTCTGGCTCTTATAGCTCTTACCGCCGATGGTGAAGACCGGATAATAGTCCTCGCCAATAGCATATGAACAATCACTTCCATTTGAAAGAAGTGTTCCTGTATAGTTTTTCCATGCTCCACTCGTATGGAACACAAAACTTAACGTGTTATCCTTACAAAGACAGAAGCGGTCTTTCTGTAGCGCATTTTCCATTTGAGGAGTCAATTGTTCCTCCCACGCATAGTCACACCTGATGCTTGTCGGATACCCATTCGGATAGCCCTGCTTCACCATCCAATAATAGTAATCGCCATTCATCCAAACAAGACGCATCTTAGAATTTTTAGAACCAGGAAGGATGAAAGGGCGCATGTTGTTCTTCTCACTATTCTTCGTGACTTGCTCCGAACCTGCCACTTGTCCGTCTTCTCCAATCGTGTACTTCCAAATCTCATACACTCCATCTTTATTGTACCCCCCATCTTGGGTAGGAATAGAGAGATATAGGTCATTGACATTGTCTGGGTCTATGGCCATGCCACCGCTATAGCACCGCTCGGTCGAATTCCAGTTCTGATGAAAAGCATGACCACCATCCTGCACCCTTGTATTCTGCCATGCCGAACCAGTCCATCGTGCATACCAATAGACATGAGAGGTTTTGGCATTATCAATGTGAGGATATGCAATGACAGGGTTCTCATCCTTATCAAGCGCTATTTGCCACACCCAGTTACGAACATTCGCTGTTCTGTCAACGATGGTAGCAGGATAACTGCTTGCGTAAGAATCCGTCTTATTCACATTGAAGACCCCGTTGTTGATGACACTCAACAGCTTGCCGTTCATGTCCCGCAAAACAGGACCATCGCCATGATTGATGTCAATCACATTAAAATAGAGCCAGTCGGGCATCTCGTTATCAGGATGTCCCGTCGTGTAGCTCACGTAAATTCTATCCTTTCCGTTGCTCTGGTACTTTGCATACGGACGTGCGCCTGTACTCTGTACTATTTGCTTAGGGCCAAAGTCAAACTGACAGTTGTCGTTACCATCAGGCATGGTAATCCTTGCTATGGTCGGATGCCAGTTGATGCCACGCCAACATAGATAGATATGATTCGGGTCATCACTCAAAATGAAAGGAGACGGGTAGGTTGTGTTGTTTGCTGTAGTCAAATACTTCTCATCCCCCAAAACGGTGATGTCGCCAGGTTTCTGCGAGATGCGGTACCAAATCTTCGGCTCATCCGTATGGCGCGTATAGAAAATCATTACCCGTTCATCTGGCAGCACCACAAAAGTAGGGTTGTTATGATCGTCTGGTTGAAAATAGGAACGAACCAGCACATCCGTCTTCCGCTTTGTGAGCCAGTCATACTGCGTAGCCTTCACATTGCCATGCACATCAATGTAGCCAATATAAGACGCGTTGATAGTCCCCGCCTCGTTTTCATAGTGTAAAGCACGAGGGTCAGCAAACCAGCACCAGGCGCCCTCTTCCGCCATCACCGTGCCACTGTAGGCCTCTGCGTCCTGTGCCATAACGGGCAACAATGAAGCTACCAGCAAAAATGCTGGAAATAATAGTTTTGCCATTACCATAGGTATTAATTAGTTAGTTGTCGTGCAAAGATAGGCAAACTATTCAAAATAGAAATAGGAATCGCCCCAAAAAAGGAATAAAATTCCTACATTTGCAGCCAGAAAAGAAGAATAGACACCATGACACTACTTGAAACCCTCAACGCAAACGACCACTTTGCCCACAGCATCGGGGCACAACTCACCGAAGTGCGGGAAGGCTATGCGAAAGCTGAGCTGACCGTAGAGGAGCAGCACTTGAATGCGGCAGGCGTGTGCCAAGGGGGAGTCATGTACACCTTGTCCGACCTGGCCTTTGCTGGAGTAGCCAACTGCCACGGCACGCTCACGCTGGGCATCAACAATACCATCACCTTCTTGAAGTCAGGACAACTGGGCGACCGCATCATTGCAGAATGCACTGAGCTGCACGACCACCACAAGCTGCCCTATTGCGACATACGGGTAACCAACCAGAAGGGAGAACTGCTGGCCGTGATGACAGGACTTGCCTACCGCCTGAAGCAAGACTACCCCTTCGAGGCACTGATGTAACCCACTAAGCCTCCAAGAGGCAGGATTCTCTATGCAAACATTACTTGACGTTCATACCCACACCATCGTGTCAGGCCACGCGTTCTGCACCCTCAACGAAATGATAGCTGAGGCACAAAAACACGAACTGACACTGTTTGGCGTAACCGAGCACGGGCCTGCCATCCCTGGCACCTGCACCGATATCTATTTCCGCAACCTCCATGTGGTGCCACGCCAATATGGCAACATGCGCTTGCTGCTGGGAGCGGAACTGAACATTATTGACTATGAGGGCAACGTGGACATCACAAACCCGAACACGCTTGACTGCATGGACCACGTCATCGCGGGCCTGCACCTGCTCTGCTACACCGATGGCAACCGCGAGCAAAACACCTCTGCCCTGATTGGCGCCATAGAAAATCCACGCATCCACATCATCTCTCATCCTTGCGACGGAACAGCCTCCGACTTCGACCTCGAAGCGGTAGTGCTGGCAGCTAAGCGCACGGACACACTTCTTGAGCTCAACAGCAGCTCGCTCAATCCTGTGCGCCACAAGGAACTAGCCCACCCCCTATTTGTCAAGATGCTCCAACTCTGCAAGCAACACGAAGTACCCATCATTCTCGGAAGTGATGCTCACCACACTTCAGCCATCTGCGACTATCGCTTTGCCTTGCCACTGCTCGAAGAGACAGCCTTCCCCGAAACGCTTATCATCAACGATAAGCCGAAGGAGTTCCTACAAATCATCGGAAAATAAGGAACAAAATGCCCTTTTCCTGCCTTTTTTATGTTGAAGAGCAAAAAAACATGGAAAAAGTTTTGCCAGTAAAGAAATAAGCCCTACCTTTGCACTCGCAAACGGCAAGGACGTAAGTCCGAGTCACAAAGCAACCACGTTGGTGCCATAGCTCAGTTGGTAGAGCATCGGACTGAAAATCCGTGTGTCCCCGGTTC
>AUXO010512218.1_pt1 | contig 19594 bp, 27 predicted proteins | sample 768731 | NCBI WGS metagenome assembly AUXO01 (sample SAMN02715735, study PRJNA202380) | gut metagenome | biome: sheep rumen | host: Ovis aries | place: New Zealand: Palmerston North
GGAATAGAACACTACAAACACATGGCCTGCAATATGGCCTTTTTGTGTGAGATGGAAACAAGGATGTAAGATATGGCTGGAAGACCTGAAATACCACCGTCATACGTGGTAGATATGGACGACATGGTAGATAAGATTTATACCGAGGCTAAGGCCAGCGTTGCTGAACTGCCATGGACAAGACTGGATATTGATGTTGTGGTTCCTGTATGGGAATCGCTTCCGGATGATACTGCAGGAAGAACTATGTGGATCTCTGACAACAAGATCTATATGTCAACCAAATCCAGATTTGTCGAGTATCTCATGGTTGAGAGAGGCAAAGATCGGTTTTATATTTATGACAAATTCAAAGCGAATGGCTACAGCCACAAGAATAGTTACAAACAAATGCTTTACGAGGTTCCGTATGTAGATGATACTGCGGAACCTATTTATATTCCTGTGTATTGGAGGGTGAATTAATGTCTGATTATGCAAAGATCGATGTCGCAATAGCAAAGGCTGGATGCTGGGAGAAATGTGATGACTTTCATATTGAGTTAGAAATCCTATACGCTGATGATTTCTGGTATGATAAAAGAATATTCCACAGATCATTTTCATGTAAAAACCTAAATAAATGTAAAAGACTATTAGAGAATCTTGAAAGGAGCGAGGAATGAAAATAGTAACAGCACCGGAGAATTATGCGACATCGCATATTAAAATCTTCCTGGCTGGTGGTATAACAAATTGTCACAACTGGCAGCAGAATGTTATCGATCATCTTAAGTATTTCGAGCAATATTACCCAAAGCTTAAGAATGCTATTGTTTACAATCCTAGAAGAGAGGATTTCGGAGATCTGTTGCCGGAGAAAGAGTATGAACAGATTTCATGGGAGTATCGATATTTGAAAGCGTGTGACATCTTCACATGCTTTTTTGATGCCAGTAAAAGCGTTCAACCAATCGTTCTCTATGAGCTTGGACGATGGGCGCATAAAAAAGAAAACATAATAACTGTTGTGGAGGGATATTCTCGAGCAAACGATGTTCTTATTCAAACTGCTTTAGATCATTTAGATTGTTATATCCGTACACCGAGAGAAGCATATTTGGAGCATGCAAGAACTATAGCACAGAGAGTAAACAGGTTATAAGAAAGGAGCGAGGAATGAAGTTTGAAGTAATAAGCAAGCAAACCGGCACGTATTACAAGAATCTGATTATAAAGAAGTTCAGAGAGAACGGGGATTATATTTCTCTGTGGGAAGTTAAAAACGTGCTGTGCAACGATTCAACAGATGAAGATAAAATGGTTGGTTGGTACAAAGATATCTGTGAAAAGATGAGAGTCCGCGAAACAAAAAGCGGATGGTTCTTATATTTGCCAGAGACTAATTCAAGTCTTACTTGGAACGAAGAAAGAATGAACATTAATCCTGGAACATATACAAAACCAGTTATTGGTGATATTACGGTGATTGAGACCGACGCATTAGAGCAACTGATTAAAGAGCTAGAAGGCATTAAGGTTGCATTAGCCGGAAATGCCGGATATATACATCGTCCGTGTACAGTCAAAGCCAAGAAATCCGGCCTTAAAGAAGAACGCCAGGATCGAAAGGCATGGTTCCACCGGTGGGCAGATTTGTCAAAAGGCGTTCAGCAGGTAGTGGGCATTGTGGAATTCGATGATGGTCATGTGGAACAGGTAAGACCGGATAGGATTATATTTGGTGTTGAAGAGGAGAAGGAAGAATGACCAAGTTTATTATATGGATTGCGCATCATCCGGATGTAGTAGTTAGTTTTAACAAAAACCCAATACTAAATCTTTTATGTGTCAGAATGCAGCTGCGACAGGGAAGATTGACAATAGAACATGCCTTTGATGATTTAGAATATCCATGGCTTGTTCTTGAAGATGATAAGCATTTAATAAAGGTTCTAAATGATCTCTATGATAAATTGAATAACGAAAAGGAGGGAAATGATGAAAACGATAGATACTAATGTTTACGATTATAATAGCAGTTGCATAGGAACAGTAAGCAACGATCTTGTTTTTAGAGACGCAACAACGAGTAAAAGTATTGGATATGTTGACAGAATTTCAACAACAATAGACCCATTTGAAGGTTTTTCAGCAGAGATTACCGTCACAGATAGGAAAGTTTATGATCAAATCGTTAATTCATACACAGATAGGAAAGTTTATGATCAAATCGTTAATTCATATATGCGCGGAAGTAGAGAAGCTGAGCATGTTACTCCTAGAAAATATCAAATCAAAAAAGTAGTTGTGAATCCTAAGAAGAATGCGACTACTGTTATATTTGAGGACGGTGAGGTTGTAGTTGTTAAAAAATCCCCGGATGACCCTGAAGCGGATATTTTTGCAGTTGTGGCTCAGGCAGTTGCGAAGAGGATCTATGGAACTAACTCAGCATTCAAAAGAGAAGTTCTGAAAAATCTCGATTTTATTGATCGGGAATTCGAACAGATAATTGATAGAACTCCGGTGACAGACCTTGAAAAAGCATTGAAATCTATAGCTAAGCACCTTCGTGGTTCGAAAGGAGATAAAGAATGACATTAGAACTGATAAACGGCCGATGGTTTGAAAACGGTAAATGGCTTGCTAAGAAGGATTATATTTACCACGCTTCTTCGAATGACGGACCGAGCATTATAAGTTGTATAACGGGTCAGTTATACAGATTGAGGAATTTCACCGGGGTGGTGATTGTATGAATTGTTACGAGCGAAACATTAGATTGCTCAGAAAATTCATATTCGATCATACAGAAATTGAAAAGGAGGAAAATATGACATCTGAATGCGATAAGAGAAGACTAATTGGCGATCGAATGGTCGTAAAACTCAGAAACGGAACTAAACTCATGGTGTTTGAAGAAAGCGTGGGTTTTCTTTTTGTTGATATTTCAGGAAATGGTTTCGATCATTGTCATTTGTTCTTTTGGGACAAAGATCTTAAATGGATGGGAAGGAGTTTTAACTTTATAGATGATCCTCCTAATCCAGATTACGATATCGTGAAAATGTATAAGCCAGATAACAATTACACGATCGAGGACCGTTTATTTTTTAATGACGAATGTGGCAATGATGAATGCGACCATGGTTCTCCGGTAATAGATTACAAATGGTGCTGGGAGAGATCAGAAATAGAGCCTACTGAAATTACCATGGCTGAAATCGAGAAAGAGCTTGGGTATCCTGTGAAGATTGTTAAAAAACATAAATGTAAGTATTATCAGTCTCAGGAACAATTAGTTGGCGTTGGTGATCCGATTTCATTTTCTAACGGCCTTTGATAAAGGATGCCCCGGGAGGTGATTGTATGAGTGAAAATCTTAAGGAAGTAAGATTCGATATTTACTGTAATAAATGTAAGTATAAAGACAATCCTGAAGACACAGATCCATGCTGGGATTGTTTGACGAATCCTGTTAACTGGAATTCTAAGAAACCTGTATATTTTAAGGAGGACAAAGATGCGAATACTAATAGCAGTACCAACATTTGAGAATATTTATCCGGATGTATTCAAAGCGATCTATGATCTGGATGAGACTTATGCAAGTGAATTAGATCCGGTTTCACCTAACGAGTATATTTTTGAATACATCAGAGGTTATGACTGCGCTACGGCAAGAAATCACATAGTAATAACAGCACAGCAGAAACATGCAGATTATATTCTCATGGTCGATAATGATGTAATTATTCCTAGGAACACTATCGAACTGTTCCTCGATGAGCCTGTAGATGTATGCCTTGGGGCATATCCTCACAGAGATACGGACAATATTTATAAAGGAAGAACGTGTATCTGCAAACTCTATGACGAGAATGGAAACCGATATTTCAACTACCCTCTCGACAGTGAGTATACGGCCAAAGAACTTATAGATCTTGAAACGGCTGAGAATAAAAAAGTACAGATACACGGAGGCGGAATGGGCTGCGCGTTCATAAAGACTTCCGTATTCGACAGGATTAATTACCCATGGTATGACTGGGTGAACTACGCGGATGACAACAGAGGAATGCTGTCAGAAGACTTATATTTCTGTGAGCAGTGCAAATCTAAGAACATTCCGGTCTATACGGATGTTAGAGTCAGAGCAAAACATATTCTGAGACACGCTCAGGAATGTGTGTGAAAGGAGTAAAGATGAATCTTAAAGGTTATATTTTAGAGAATCTTCCTTCTATCTTAACAGGTGTTGCAGTGGCAGGAGTAGTGGAGACCGTCTATCTGGCGGTCAAAGCTACTCCTAAAGCTTTGGATATTCTGGAGGAAAGAAGTTCTGAAGAGAAAAAAGATGGAACAGGATGGAATAAAGCTGACACAGTAAAAGCTACATGGAAGTGTTATATTCCTGCAGCGATCGCAGGGGCAGGAACTATTGCCTGCATCGTAGGGGCAAATTATGCGCATCTCAGCAGAGAAGCAGGTATGTTGGCTGCATATTCTTTACTGGGTGAGAAATTCGTAGATTACAGAGAAAAATCTGGGGAAAAGCATGACGCTAAAATCATGAATTCTATAAAGAAAGATCATATTTCTGAAATCGAAAAGCCAAACAAACCTCTCGAAATAGGAAAGATGTGGGTATACGAACCGGAGTCCAAACAATATTTTCAGGCAACGACAGAGCAGATCCTATGGGCTGAACTGACTGCTAATAAGGTGTTCCATAACCAGGGGTGGCTCTCATTCAATCAATTTTTAGATCTTCTTCCTGAAGCTAAAAAAGTAGAATGGGGAGATCATACAGGATGGTATATTTACGATGATGACGGTTCATGGGATTTCAATTGGAGTTTCTATAGAGGAGGAACACCATGGATCGATATTCAGCCACAGATAACAGAAGATGACGATGTTATGATTCTTGCATACGGTATGCACCCAGGCGACTGCCCGGATCCGCAGGATATTGAAGAGCCTGAACAGATCAACATGAAGAAACCTGTGGTGATTAAGAATTCGTAATTTTTACAACTCCTATTATAGGAAGGCAGTCAGGATAAACTTAAGTCCGGTCGTGAGGAGGAATCCTCGACTCCGGGATATAAAGTGGATAAGCTTAAGAGGTGTCGTAAGGGGAGACCCTTGAATCACCGACCTTCCTTATATTTTTTCTCATAAAAGAAAGGAGCATGCGTATGAGAAATTTCATTATCGGAGGACTGGCAGTTGCTGGCGGTTTATATTTGGCAAAGTCTGCAACATGCTATGTACTTACAAAGTACAAAAAGGAGATCAGAGAGTATGTGATCGACAAAGTTATAGGATATTTCTTTACTGATGAGGATGGAGAGGAGATCAATGAAGACGAACTCATCATGGTAGCAATTAATTCATATTTGAAGAAGAAAGGAGCAACCAAATGAGTATGTTAAGTGCTGTTAGACTGTTTGCCAAGAGCAACAGCTCATCGATACTCACAGGATTTGCAATCACAGGAGTCGTTACTACAGGTATATTTGCAGGAAAGGCTTCTATCAAAGCAGAGAAAGTTCTGGAAGGACTTTCAGAAGAAGAGCTTGACAGAAAGGAGAAACTAAAAAGAGTAGCTCCTATTTTTATGCCTGCTATCATCAGCGGAGCAGCAACTATATTCTGCATCTGCGCGACACATTCAATCGACACACAGAAGCAGATGGCGCTCATGTCCGCATATTCTTTGAGCGAGCACGCAATGAAAAGCATGGAAGATGCGATGAGTGATAAGAAACTCAAGCAGGTAAAAGAAACTATATTTGAGAATGATGTCAAGAAGAATCCGCCAAAAGAAGAACAGATTTACGACACAGGAAAAGGCAAGACAAAATTCCGCGACGGGATATTTGGAGGAGACTTTTATGCCGACATCGAGTATGTAAAATCTGTATTCAACAAATACAATAAGATGCTCAATGACGGAGATATCGTATATGTAAATGATCTGAGATGGGATCTTGGCCTTCCTCAGACTGAAATGGGTTCCATATTAGGATGGGACTGCGGGCAGCTCGATGAGATGTTGACTTCTGTGATGATAGAAAGAGATCTTCAGGAAGTATCAGACACCGACGTTGACAACATATTCGTCATCTCATACAACAGGCCTACCATCCTGCATCACGGATATTGATTCGTAAGAATTACAACGCATATTATAGGAACCTGAAACAATTTTAAAAAGAAAAGGAGAATTAAAATGAGCATTAACATCAACAGCAAGTCATCACTCGTTATTGCAGGATCAGCGGCATTGGCCGGACTGGTTATTTACGGAACGACATGGGTGTTCGGTAAAGCAAAGAACAGAAAGTCCAAAACTGAAGAACCTGAAGAGAAGCAGATGAAAGCAGTAGAAGACTCAGAAGAGTAACCTGAAAGTTATATTGTTAAAGGAAAGAGACGAGGGCCGTACAGGTCCTCTTCTTTTTTGTAAAGAAAGGAGCAGGTATGAGTGAAGAAAAGAAAAAACTCGATCCTGTCATCGACGGAAGTGATGTGGTAGTCAGAAAAAAGTCAAAAGGGCAGCAAGCGGTTGAATCATTTTTAGGTGAAGAGGTCGGAGAGGTCAAAAACCACATCGTCCAGGACCTGGTGATTCCTTCCGCTAAGGATGCGATGTCCAACATGTGCGGAAGCATCGTTGACTTTTTCAACGACATGTTCCATGAGTTCATAGACACTATATTTTTCGGGTCTTCCGAAACGAGACAGACAAAAGCATCACAGACATATGTGTCTTATCAGGGATATTACAACAAGAAAAGCCGTTCAGGCTCGCAGACTGCGTCAAAACGTGAGTCTATAAGACACAGTATCGAAGATCTCGAATATTCGAACATCGAACAGGCTCTGAGAGTAAGAAATGAACTGATCGAACGAATCGAACATTACAACCAGGTAACTGTCGCAGAGCTGTTTGATCTGTCTAATCAGACTCTGGACTGGGCGGAATATCAGGAAAAAGACCGTTATGGTTGGACAGACCCTTCATCTATAGGAAACCCACGCAGAAGAAGAGGAAAGTATATTATTCCTCTCCCAAGACCTGCGAGACTGGAGGATTGATATGACGACTTACGGATATTTATTGGATAGCTGCTATCTCGGCTACGTCGAATGGCTTAACCGTATGATTCCGTTCGCTACAGAACAGGAATATTTGGAATACATCAAGGAGGATTAAATGAAACTCAATATTTTGAACAATGTTTCTAATAGTCTCGGAAGAACAGGCCTTAAGATCTCAAAAGCTTCTCCCGAGATATTTGTAGGTATCGGTATCGGATGCATGATCGCCGGAACCGTATTTGCATGTAAGGCGACTCTGAAAGCTGATACGGTGATCAAAGAAAAGAACGAAACGCTTGATAAAGTAAAAGCGGCAAGAGAAGCTGTGTTATGCGAAGATGAAGAGTTTAAGAATATTACGGAAGACGTTTATAGTATTGAGGATTATCGCAAGGATCTCCTCATTACATATTCGAATGCGGCTAAAGGATTCATTAAGTTATATTGGCCGGCTATTACATGCGGCGCATTAGGAGTGGCTTCAATACTGTACGGACATAATATTCTGTCATCGAGAAACGTAGCTATTGCAGCAGCATATGAAACAGTAAAGGAAGGATATTCTGAATACAGAAAGAGAGTTATTGACGAGCTCGGAGAGGATGCGGATAAAAGATTTAAGTATGGTATCCAGAAGAAAGACATCGAAATTGAAGAAGAAAAAGAAGACGGAACTGTAAAGACAAAGACCAAGAAGAATGCAGATGTTCTTGAAGGATACACTAAAAACGCCAAGTTCTTCGATTCTTCATCTCCATACTGGGAAAAGAGTGCAGAGCATAACTTATATTTTCTTCTTGAGAGACAACAGTATGCTAACCAGCTTCTTCAGACAAGAGGTCATATTTTCCTGAACGAAATTTATGACATGCTTGGAATCCCAAGAACAAAAGAAGGAGCTGTTGAAGGCTGGGTAAAAGAGAAGGATGGAGAAACAATTGTTGTAGATTTCGGCATCTATGAACTCTATAAGGATGCGGCAAGAGACTTCGTAAACGGTTATGAGAATGTTATATTGCTGGACTTCAATGTTCTTGGTAACATTCTTGAGATGATCTAAGGTTATATTTTGAAAGGAGCACAAAATGGATATCAACGTAAGAGATTATCTCCCGCCTATCGTGGATGAGGAGTGTATTTTTATCAGAGACAAGGGCCATAACAAGGCGGCAGCAATGAACAGATATTCTGTAACAGACAAGATCACTAGGGAATTCTTTGAAGGCATCAATTCAGATGCTTCAGATACGAAGGATATTCCTTCAGATCTTAAAGAGAAGTATGAAAAGGTATATTTGCTGCTTGTCGAGATCATGGCTTACGAATCGAACATTGCGATCGGAGTAGTCAAGTAATGGAAAAAAGAACAGAGAACCTTATCATCAAATACCTTGATGATATTTCCAGAAGCCTTAGGGTCCTGAGCGGACGCGAAGATACAGTCCGTGTCGAAAAACCTAAGGATACATACAAAGACAAGTATTTCACAAGGAGTGAATGATATTTGAAAGGGAAAACTATGTTAACTAGGTTGAATTATGCGGCAGCTTTTGCTGCCGGTATAGGTTGTGGCGTGCTTGCAACCTATTCATATTTTCGTACCAAGTATGAGAAATTATACAACGAAGAAATGGCAGCATTAGATGCTGTTATGAGAGAAAGAAAGGAGAAAGACAAAGATATTTCCGAAAAGACGTTCGAACAGACTGGAAGCACTATCGTGAACATGGAAAAACGTTCGAACGAACTTACCAATTACAACAAGATGACTGAGAGTTATATTTCCTCAGTCCCTCCTGCAGATAATGAGATCGAAAACAGGATATCTAATATGCATGATAAGATGGAAAAGCTTGCTGAAGCGGAGCATCCTGTTGAAGAGTCAGGAGAGCAGTATGAAATTACATCTATGGATTGGCTTGATGACCCGTTCTATGACAAAGTGGAGCTGACATATTACGTTGGCGATGATACAGTTGCTAATGAATCGGGACAGATAGATGACGTAGGAATGTCTATAGGCATGGAAATGTTCGAGATTCTGAAAGACAGAGATGATCCTGAGATGTATATTCGCAACCCGTCATTAGGAATCGATTATAATGTTGTAAAGGATATGGGATGCTACCATGTCGGATAGTTTGATCAAAGATTATATTCTGTGGCTGGGTGATCTGGTGAAACTCGATGATAAAAAAGAGTGCGGAGGCTATTATTGTCTGATAAAGGCTCTGTATAGAAAAGAGTTTTACTGGACAAACGATATGGATGAGAACCGTTCGGACGAAGGAAAAGCTCTTCGTGATATTTTTGCGGAAGATTGCGGTCTTGATGAAGTACCTGACGAGATAAACGGAGCATGTTCTGTACTGGAAATGATGATAGGACTGGCAAAAAGATGGAATGGAGAAGTCAGTCTGACAGAAGATGAGGACCGTTCGGACGAATATTTTTGGCAGATGGTGACGAATTTAGGGCTTGAAGGGTGCACGGATGACAAGTTTGACCCTGAAATGGTGAGAGAAAAACTGGATATTTTGCTGGATAGAGACTATCCGGAGAATGGAAAAGGCAGTTTATTTCCTCTTGAAAGGTCAAAAGAAAGCCAAAAAGATATTGAGTTGTGGTATCAGCTGCAGAACTATTTGATCGAAAATTACGAATTTTGACGAAAAAAGACGGGTATAACCTACGTTTTTTACCAGTTCCAGTTTTTTTTTGCAAAAAGGGTTACGCGAGTTGCATTCAAGTAATATATATGTAATGCAACTTATATAAGTAAAAAGTGCGAAAAAAACTGGAATTGGTAAAGAAAAAGAAACGTAGGTTTTTATGATGGAAAACTGGTAATTGGTAAGAAAAAGAAAAGATATTTTTAGAATGAAAAAACTGGTAATTGGTAATAGCTTTGAAAGGGGGTGTTTTGTAAAGAATGCTGGACTTTATGCATGTATCTAGAAGAGACATGACTAAGTATAGAAAAGAAGTCATAGAAGTATCCCCTATATTTTTAGTAAAGAATAACAGTAATGACCTCATGATAAGAGGAGGCGATTTTTATGCCGTATGGGATGAAGAAAGAGGTCTATGGTCAGTAAACGAAGATGACGCAACAAGGATGATAGATTCTGAGGTCAGAAAGGAAAGCGAAAAGATAGAAGAATCTAATCCAGGCAAAGAAGTCGTCACGAAGTATATACTCAATGCCAATTCCGGAATGATAGACAGCTGGCATAGATATTGTCAGAAGCAGTTAAGAGATAATTATCATCAATTAGATACTAAGATCACATTTTCTAATTCGGATGTAAAGAAAGAGGATTATGTAAGTAAGAAGCTTCCATATCCTCTGGAGAAGTGCAAAACAGATGCTTATGACGAGCTGATGGGTACTTTATATTCTGAAGAAGAAAGAAAAAAGTTAGAATGGGCAATAGGCTCCATAATAGCAGGAGATTCTAAGAAGATACAGAAGTTCATAGTTCTGTATGGTTCAGCTGGTAGTGGAAAGTCTACATTTCTTAATATTCTGCAGATGTTGTTCGAGGGATATTATGCTTTCTTCGATTCAAAGACATTAGGATCCGCAAAGAATGATTTTGCTTTGGAGGATTTTAAAACAAATCCGTTAGTTGCTATTCAGCATGATGGTGACCTTAGCAGATTGGAAGATAATACAAAGCTGAACTCGATAGTTTCGCACGAATCGATGCTTGTTAATGAGAAGTTCAAGAACAAGTATGTAATGAGATTCGATTCGTTTATATTTATGGGAACTAATAAGCCTGTAAGGATAACAGAAGCGAAATCAGGTTTGCTGAGAAGACTTATCGATGTGAGACCTTCAGGGAAAAAAGTTCCTTTCGACAGATATAATGATCTGATGGAGCAGATCAAATTTGAACTTGGAGGAATCGCATATCATTGTCTTAAAGTATATGAGGAAGCAGGTATATCCTATTATAACAACTATGTTCCTACAGACATGATGTCAGCTACTAATGATTTTTATGACTTCATGGAGAATTATTATGATTTTTTCTGTGAGGAAGATTATGTGACATTAGTTGATGTTTGGGGTCTGTATAAAAAGTATTGTGAGTTTGCGGATGTTAAGTATAGTTATTCTATGCGTGTCGTCCGAACAGAACTTAAGAATTACTTTGATATTTACAAGAACAATGATGTTATAAATGGAAAACATGTAAGAAATGTATATTTAGGATTCAAGAAAGATAAGTTCTTCAGTTCTGACAGTTACAGCGAAGTAGAGACAAAAAAGACTTTGATTCTGGATAAGACAGAATCTATATTTGATACTAAGTTTGCTGACTGTCCTGCGCAGTATGGTAATGAAGAAGGAACTCCTATGATGAAATGGGAGAATGTCAAGACTAAATTGAAAGATATTGACACAACAAAACTTCATTATGTTCAGATTCCTGAAAACCATATTGTAATAGACTTTGATCTTAAAGATGACGAAGGTAATAAATCTTTTGAGAAGAATCTTCTTGCTGCCAGTAAATGGCCTCTGACATATTCGGAATTGAGTAAAAGCGGTGCAGGTATCCACCTGCATTATTTTTATAGTGGAAACGTTTCGGAATTGAGCAGAGTATATTCTGAAGGGATAGAAGTAAAAGTATTCACAGGTAATAGCAGCCTGAGAAGAAAACTGACCAAATGTAATGATATTCCTATAGCTGTGATTAATAGTGGACTTCCATTGAAAGGAGCGAAGAACATGGTTAATTATGAAGCTGTGAAAAGCGAGAAAGCTTTGAGAGGAAGAATAGAAAAGTGTCTTAGAAAAGAACATCACGGAGCTACCAAACCTGAAGTGGACTTTATATTTAAGATACTTGAAGACGCTTACAACTCAGATCTTGTTTATGATGTGAGCGATATGCGTCCTAAAATCTTAGCGTTCGCTAATAACAGTACTAATCAGGCAGAGACATGCCTTAAAACTGTCAATAAGATGCATTTTTATTCTGAGATAGAGAATCCTGTCGTTAGTGGCGATTATATTTCGGATAAGTATGTGTTCTATGATGTTGAAGTGTTTCCAAACTTATTTTTAGTTGTATACAAGAAAGAAGGATGTGATCCTGTTAAGATGATAAATCCTTCTCCGAAAGAGGTAGAGCAGCTGTTTAAGTTCAAACTAGTAGGGTTCAACTGCAGAAGGTATGATAATCATATTTTGTATGCAAGAACATTAGGTTATGACAACCATCAGTTATATATGCTTTCGCAAAAGATAGTAAACGGAAGTAAGAATGCTATGTTCGCTAATGCGTATGGATTGTCATATACAGATGTGTATGATTTCTGTAGTAAGAAACAGAGTCTTAAGAAATGGGAAATTGAACTTGATATTCATCATCAGGAATTAGGATTCAGATGGGACGAGGATGTTCCTGAAGATAAATGGGAACTTGTTGCTGAATATTGTGTGAATGATGTGGTTGCAACTGAAGCTGTATTTTATGCAAGACAGCAGGATTTTGTAGCAAGAGAAATCCTAGCGGATATTTCAGGTTTGACAGTTAATGATACAACTAACAGTCATACAACTCGATTGATAGTCGGAAAAGAACAGAGACCTCAATCTGAATTCGTGTACACAGATTTGAGTGAGATGTTCCCGGGATATTCTTTTGACGCAGGAAAATCCACATATAAAGGAGAGGAAGTAGGAGAAGGTGGTTACGTTTATGCTGAGCCCGGTATGTATGGCAATGTGGCACTACTTGATATTGCCTCAATGCATCCTAATAGTGCAATCAATCTAAACATATTCGGGCCGTATACAAAGAATTTCAAAGAACTTGTAGATGCCAGATTATGTATAAAGCATAAAGATTATAAAGGTGCCGAAAAGTTGTTTGATGGAAAGCTTAAACCATATTTGAAAGAACCGGAACAGGCAGATGCTTTGGCTTATGCTCTTAAGATAGCTATCAATTCTGTTTACGGTCTTACGGCTGCTAAATTTGAGAACAAATTAAGAGATCCGAGAAACAAAGATAATATTGTTGCCAAACGTGGAGCTTTATTTATGGTGGATCTTAAAGAAGCTGTTCAGAAAAAGGGTTATACGGTTGCGCATATTAAAACAGACTCAATAAAGATTCCTGATGCTGATAAACATATTATTGAGTTCGTAATGGAGTTCGGTAAAAAGTACGGGTATACTTTCGAGCACGAAGCAACATATGACAAGATGTGTCTCGTAAACGATGCTGTTTATATTGCAAGGTATCAGGATGGAACATGGACTGCAACCGGAGCACAATTCCAGCAGCCATATGTGTTCAAAACTTTATTTTCTCATGAGCCGATAGAGTTTAAAGACATGTGCGAAACTAAAACTGTCACATCTGCCCTATATTTGGATATGAACGAAGGACTTCCTGAAGGAGAACACAACTATATTTTTGTTGGAAAAGCAGGATCGTTCTGCCCAATAAAGAAAGGTTGTGGCGGAGGTCTTTTGATGAGGCAGAATGGAGAAAAGTATAATTCAGCAACAGGTGCCAAAGGTTATAGATGGCTTGAGTCTGAAATCGTTAAAGAATTAGGAAAAGAAAATGATATAGATCGTTCATATTATACGTTTTTAGTTGATGAAGCTGTGAGCGATATTTCAAAGTATGGCGACTTTGAATGGTTTATATCTGAAGATAAGTATAAAGGCGAATTTGATGTACCATTTTAAGAAAGGAGCATAAAATGGCTAATAATATTGTTATTGAGAATGCAAGAATAGGTTTCAGGAACTTTAGTGGAAAAGAGGGTAAATTTAACCCTCCTGGAAAAAGAAATTTCTGTTGGTTCATAGATGATGTCGATCTTGCTGAAAGATTGAAATCTGATGGTTGGAATGTAAAAGAGCTAAAGCCAAGAGAAGATGGTGATAAACCTCAGCCATATTTGCAGGTGGCTGTGAATTATGATAACAGACCGCCTAAAATCGTTCTTGTTACAAGCAGTGGAAAAAATGTAGTAAACGAAGAAGAAGTCGGAATGCTTGATTGGGCAGAGATTTCGAATGTTGATTTGATTGTTACGCCATATAATTGGGAGTTTAACGGAAGATCTGGAATAAAAGCATACGTTAAGTCAATGTATATTACTATCGAAGAAGATGAATTTGAAAAGAAGTATGCTGATAATCCTAATGATGTGATAGACGAAGATATTCCGTTCTAAGAAGGGAAGTGGTTTATATTTCTTTGAAGTTATATGAACATCAGAGAATGGCGTTGGACAGACTGAATAATGGTTCTATATTATGTGGAGATACAGGATCCGGTAAATCTATTACAGCTTTGGCATACTATTTTTCAAAAGAGAATGGCGGTAGCTTTGAAGGAGAGTATATTCCTATGAAAGATCCACCACAGGATCTATACATTATAACAACTGCCAGAAAAAGAGATACTTTAGAATGGGAGGGCGAATTAGCGCCCTTCCTTCTTTCTACAGATCCTGAATTAACACCATATAATAATAAGGTCGTTATAGACTCCTGGAATAATATTGGAAAGTATGTGGATGTTAAAGATGCATTCTTTATATTTGATGAGCAAAGAGTGGTCGGATATGGAGCATGGGTAAAAGCTTTTCTTAAAATCACAAAAGCTAACAGATGGATATTATTGAGTGCAACACCTGGCGATACGTGGATGGATTATATTCCAGTATTCATAGCTAATGGGTTTTATAAAAATAAAACGGAATTTATAAGAAGACATGTCGTGTTTAACAGGTTCACAAGATATCCTAAAGTTGATAAGTATGTTGATTGCGGAAGACTTATAAAACTTCGAAAAATGATATTAGTCAATATGCGTTTTATGAAGAATACAAAGCGTAATGATGAAACAGTAATTGTTGACTATGACAAGAAGCTATATTCAGAATCTACAAAGACTAGATGGAATATTTATAAAGATCGTCCAATGAGAAATATTTCCGAGTATTGTCAGGTGATGAGAAGAATAAGCAACACCGATGAGTCAAGAATTGAAACTGTGAAAAAATTAATAGCCGAACATCCGAAGTCTATCATATTTTACAATTTCGATTATGAATTAGAAATACTGAGAAAGATAGGAAAAGATCTTAATATAAAAACCGCTGAATTAAACGGCCATAAACATGAAAATGTTCCAACTACAGATTCTTGGATATATTTAGTTCAGTATGCATCTGGCTCAGAAGCATGGAATTGTATAGAAACAAATACTATTATATTTTACTCACTTAATTACTCATGGAGAACAATGCATCAATCTGCAGGAAGGATAGACAGACTCAACACACCATATTCTGATTTGTATTATTACTATTTAAGATCTAATTCTCCAATCGATATTGGAATTGAAAGAACATTAAAACATAAAAAAGACTTTAATGAAAAAGATTTTGCAGGAGGAATATCTTTTGAATAAAAGGCCTAATGTAGTTTGCAAAGATTGCAAGAAACGTAATCCTGGCTGTCATTCAGATTGCCAGGATTATATTTCTTTTAAAAAAGAATTAGATGAGTATAACAGCAAAAGAAAAGAAGAAGCTGATATAGCATCATTATATTGGAATTATAAAAAGAATAAGTTATTTCGTAGGAGGTGATCGATTGCACGAGTTTACAACTATAAAAAGACATCCCGATTATGAAATTAACATTAAAGGAGATATAAGAAAGAAAGGAACAACAGTATTAAGAAAAACATATCCTGTTAATGGTCATCCTAAAATTATAATTAATGGGAAAACAGAGTATGTTAGTCGTTTGGTTGCAGAGACTTATATTCCTAATCCCGAAAACAAGTCAGATGTAAACCATATAGACAGAGACACACAAAATAATCATATTTCAAATCTTGAATGGGCAACACACGGAGAGATACAAAAAGAATCTTATAGAGGATATCTTGCTCCTGGCGGCAGGGGTTATTCAAAAAGAATAATGATAATCGAGACAGGAGAAGAATTTCCAAGTATAAGATCATGTGCAAAAGCTGTAGGAGGAAGTGCTTCTGGAATTCGGCAGTGCTTAAATAATAATCTAGGCTCATATAAAGGTTTTCATTACAAATTATTGCCATAGGTTATACCGGTCGTAGAAATTACAGACCCTATTATAGGAGAAGAGGGCGGAATGTCTCTTTCTCCTATATTTTTTGCCAGGGTCGGAAAGGAAACACGATGCTGGAAAGCGATTATCAACAACAATTGCGAGATAAATTAGAAAAGATATTTAAAGGGTGCGTTGTTTTAAAAAACGACCCTAATTATATTCAGGGTTTTCCTGATCTCACTGTTTTCTATAAAAAGAAATGGGCTGTGTTGGAAGTTAAAAGAGATATTTCCGAAATGTCCAAAACGACCGCGAGTATACAAAATCAAAAATTCTATATTCGTATGTTGGATAGGATGTCATTTGCGAGATTCATATATCCGCAAAATGAAGAGGAGGTATTAAATGAACTTCAACAAGCATTTAGATCTTGAAGGCCAGCATGCATTTTTAAGCGCAAGTAAGTACCATTGGATTAACTATGATGAAGATAAACTTGTAAACGTTTATGAAAAATATTTATCAGCACAACGAGGTACAAGACTACATGAGTTTGCTCGAGAATGTATAGAACTTGGGCAACGATTACCAAAGTCAAAAAAGACTTTGAATATGTATGTGAATGATGCAATAGGCTTCAAAATGACGCCAGAACAAACTCTATATTATTCAGAGAATTGTTTTGGAACAGCTGATGCTATATCTTTCAAGAATAATTTTTTAAGAATCCATGATTACAAATCTGGAGAAACACCGGCGTCAATAAATCAACTCGAGATTTATATGGCGCTTTTTTGTTTGGAGTATGAGAAGAACCCAAACAAGATTGATTCTGAATTAAGGATATATCAGTCAGATAAAGTATTCATTCACGAACCATCGGCAGATGATATTTTTCACATTATGGATAAGATTGTAGCTTTCGACAAAAGAATTAATGAACTTAAAGGAGCCGAATAATGTTTTACGAGGAATTATATCATTATGGTACCAAAAGACATTCTGGAAGATATGAATGGGGTTCTGGAGAAAATCCATATCAGCATGAAAGCTGGTTCCTTGGTGAAATGACAAGTTTGAGAGACCAAGGAATGAACGACACAGAAATTGCGAAAGCTATGGGCATGTCTTCTAATGAATGGCGTTCAAGAAGAACTATAGAAAAGAATGCTAAAATTGCTGCAGATTCGACGCATGCTTTAGAATTAAAAGACAAAGGATATTCCAATGTTGAGATAGGAAATATTCTTGGTATTTCTGAAGGTACTGTTAGAAATTATCTTAAACCGGCGTTTAAGATGAGAGAAAGCAAAACTGAACTATTAGCAAATGAGCTGAAAAACCAAGTTGCTAAACATCCATATTTAGATGTTGGGGCTGGAGTTGAACTTCAACTTGGAGTGTCAAAGACACAAATGAAACCAGCATTAGCTTTGTTAAAAGAACAAGGATATAAAGTTAGTTATATTCAGGTGGAACAAGCAACTAATCCTGGAAAGAAAACGTCAGTTCAGGTTCTTACTAAAGATGATATTCCATATGGAGAAATTTATAGAAATAGAGACAAAATTATATCCCCTGAGGGTGTTTGGTTTGAAGATAGAGGAACTACAAAAAGAGGAATAAAACCTCCAGTTGATGTAGACTCTAAAAGAATAGCTATTCGATATTCTGAAGATGGCGGAACAGATAAAGATGGCGTTGTTGAACTTAGAAGAGGCGTTGAGGATATTTCTTTAGGAAAGAATAACTATGCTCAAGTAAGAATTGCTGTAGATGGAACCCATTATATTAAAGGGATGGCTATGTATAGTGATGATCTTCCAAAAGGCGTCGATATTTTGTTTAATACTAACAAATCAAAAGATGTTCCTATGATAGGACCAAAAAACAATTCTGTTCTTAAACCGATGGAAGACGATAAAGATAATCCGTTTGGGTCTACAATTAACAGGCAACCTACATATTTAGGAAAAGATGGCAAAGAGCATCAATCTGCTTTAAATATTGTAAATGAACCAGAAGATTGGGATAAATGGTCAAAAGCACTATCGTCTCAATTTTTATCTAAACAAAATCCGTCATTAGCCAAGAGGCAACTTGATCTTGTTTATAAACAAAAAAGGCAGGAATACGAGGATATTTGCAGCGTTAACAATCCAGTTGTAAAACAAAGGTTATTACAATCTTTTGCCGATGATTGTGATTCTGCAGCTGTGGATCTTAAAGCCGCACCTTTACCTAGACAGCAAACTCACGTTATTTTACCGTTAACAACGATAAAAGATAATGAGATTTACGCTCCTAATTATAGAAATGGTGAAGAAGTTATATTAGTAAGACATCCTCATGAAGGAACTTTCCAAATACCAAGACTTATAGTAAACAACAATAATAAGCAAGGAAAATCTTTGCTTGGGCAAGCACCAAATGCTGTCGGTATATCTGCGAAAGCTGCAGAACAGTTGTCTGGAGCGGATTTCGATGGAGATACTGTAATTGTTATTCCAACAAAGAATCAATCTCTAAAAGCAACAAAACCTCTAAAAGCATTAGAGGGATTTGATCCGAAAGAATATTATAGAGCATATCCTGGAATGCCTGAAACAGGACCAAAGACCGGATTTCATAAGCAGACTGAGATGGGAAAGATATCCAATCTCATAACGGATATGACTATAAAAGGAGCAACTCCTGCAGAAATAGCGAGAGCTACACGGCATTCGATGTGTGTTATTGATGCTGAGAAACATAATTTAGACTGGCGTAGGTCTTATCAAGAAAATGATATTGCTCATTTAAAAGAAAAGTATCAGGGGGGTAAAAATAAAGGTGCCTCTACCCTTATTTCTAAAGCTAGTTCTGAAGAACGAGTTCCTCAAAGAAGAGATGGATATTCTATAGACCCTAAGACTGGAGAAAAGATATTTTCATATACAGGCAATACTTGGACTGATAAAAATGGAAAAGTAAAACCTATGCAGGATAAGTCTACAAAAATGTACGAAACAAAGGATGCATTTTCTTTATCTTCAGGAACAAATATGGAAAGCATATATGCTACCCATGCTAATAAATTAAAAGCTCTTGGAAATGAAGCCAGAAAAGAACTTATTTCTACACCAAATCTTACATATAATTCAAGCGCAAGAAAAACATATTCTGCAGAAGTTGATTCTTTAAATTCTAAATTAAATAATGCTTTAAAAAATCATCCAAACGAGAGAAAAGCTCAGTTAGTGGCAGATGTCATTTTCAAAGCTAAAAAAGAAGAAAATCCTAAACTTAAAGATGATAAAGAAGAAGCTCGTAGAGTGAAGGCCCAGATAATAGAGGATACCCGAGCTAGAGCGGGCACTACTCACCGTAAGGATAGGAACATAACCATAACGGATAGGGAGTGGG